>Ga0153954_1000118_pt1 | contig 71155 bp, 52 predicted proteins | sample TSFL038MetaG_FD_102277 | JGI IMG/M metagenome (GOLD analysis project Ga0153954, IMG submission 102277) | Attine ant fungus gardens microbial communities from Florida, USA - TSFL038 MetaG | ecosystem: Host-associated > Fungi > Mycelium > Unclassified | place: USA: Florida, Wekiwa Springs State...
CTAGATCGACGCCGAGAGAGCTCTCTCGGGAGCATACGTGAGTCCCCCTTGCGGAAAAACCCGAATCCGGGGATCAGACACGTTCGCGAGTGCCTCGGAGGCGGCTTTCCAGAGGGCGTCTTGATCGGCGAAGAGACGGATCGGACCGAGTCGAGGCCCCAATTGTTCGGCGAGCGGCGGGGCGTAGACGAGCACCGTCCGGTCCACGACCAACTCCCGAGCCCAGCCCAATAGGAAGGCACTGGGGCTGCCGACGGCCGAAACGACCTGGCTGGCCAGGGCGACTCCACGACGGATCGTCCACCCTCCCCAAGATCCCGAGGCGGCGATGGTACGGAGCCAGGGCATCGGCACCGAACGGTCGATTTCAGCGGAGTCCGTCCAAAAGAACCCGACCAAGACCCCACCGGGTCGCGTGGCGGCTCGGTGTTGCAACAGTACCTTGAAGCTCTGCATCGGGTCACCCGGCCAGGGATTGTTCCCTGCGACGATCAGGTCGGCCGGAGGAGCCTCGGGAGCCTGAAACCGGCGCCGGGCTTCCTCGGAAAGCCGTTCTTGGACCGGGTCGGGATGGCCTGCCAGAACGCGGAGGATTTGTCCCGGTGCCCCCAGGAGGTGACTGATGGAGACACAAGGGCCGAGCAAGGCGGCCGCGGCCCGGATCGCGCGGCGCATCGGGTTATCGGCCGCATTACCGCCGAGCAGCCGGCCAGCCTCTTGTGGGCTCAGTCCCTGTCGATGCAAGGCGCCGAGTGTGGATCGATGGCTCGTCCCCGGAAAGATCAGCTTGTAGCCGCCGCCAAACCCCGCCTGGAGATGCGGTAGCACCGACCCGATCAGGATCCGCAGATCGGCTTCGGCCACCGGCCGGAAGACGCGCACGGGAACCCCCTCCGGAGTCTCTCCCAACGAGGCATAAGCCGAAAGGTCGTCGACCGGCGGACTGAAACAGCGGTAGGCGTCCACGACCGCGTCGCCGACTCGGGCCCGCATCGAGGCATCATCGACGGCGTGATGCCGGCCCACGCCCGCGCTGATCGTCACCTCCTCAGGACGCACTCCTGCCTCGTGGAGCCGGCCCAGCAAGATCGGCAGCGCCTCGCGCACCGGGGTCCAGCGCGAAGGGTCGTCGACCACGATCGCCACCCGGGAACCCGGGCCAACCTGCTGTTCAACCGGCGGACATCCCAGCGGCGCATCAAGGGCTCGAGCCAGAATCGCCGGGTAATCGTCGAGCACTCCCTCCAGGTCGGGCCGGACGACGTCGACCTCTCGCCAACGCGAGGGTAGAGCCAGCGTGATGGCCCCCTCATCGCCCCAAGGAAACTCCACGGAAGTGCCCATCTCAGACGAGGGAATGCTCATCGCTGTTTCCGTTGACATGAATACGTTTTTTGATTCATGCTATCGTTTGCATCACATCCCATCTGTTGCCGAGACATACGTCGCAACCCCAGGGTTTTAGGGAGTGAAGCACACTTGGGAGAGACGATCGGCGCAAGGAATGGTCACCACGCTAATGGAAACCTCGTCCTGCCGCCAGGCCGAGTGGTGGCGAGGCAAGCCCCGGCCCGGCGACTCGCGGCGTTCGCTTCTCACAGCTCGAAGCCGATGGCAACCACAGCGGTTCCACGGATCCGGAGAAGACCTCCCCGGCCATGAACGTGGAGACTGAGCCGATCTGAAGAACTCTGAGAACGGCTGTTTGCGACAACTCGACAAGCACGACGCGAGGCCGACCGATCAGACTTTGCCGCGCATAAGCAATACTCCGAAAGATCGCGTTAAAAGCGAAAAACCAGGCATATCAATCGCCCAGCGGACTGGGCGTTTTTCCCTGCGGCTTGACACAAAGAAAACGGGAATGACGGTCGATGCTAAGTGATGCATTCGGCAAGTTTTTTGTAGGGCAGGCCTTGGCCTGCCGAGGCTCTCGCGAACAGCCCAGACAGGCCAAGGCCTGCCCTACGACAAGACATCTTTGGATGGGGGTGCTCACACAACGGAAGGGGACTTGCCGGATACTCCACGAAGTGCTGGTTTGGTCGGTACCGCGCCTCCCCCGGAATCGGCAGCGTCATCCGGCGATCGCAGGTTCTCGTCCTGGAACGCGAGATCCGTTTTATCCACTGTCATGTGGCTCGAGGCCGTCTCACTCTCGCGATGGCCCACCTCACTACCGTTCGGTGATTTCATGGATCGAATTCGACGGCGACGGAGCGTGGTGTTTCGCCCTCAGACCGAGACTGTCGAGGGACGACTGTTGCTGAGCACGGTCCCTCCGGTCAACCCTACAAACCCTCTAAGGCCATTTCTGCGTCCCTTCAGCTTCACGCTCAAGTCACCGAATACCCCCTTGGCCCCTTTCCAGTCCGCCTCGAAAGTCGTCACGTTCGTAGATCCGACGGTCAAGCTCACCCGCGCAGGCCACGTGCTTTCCGGTTACAAGAATTACATTGGGCCTTTCGCCTTGCTGGATGCCAATACCGGCTTCATCAAAATCGGCAGCGGCTCAAATATCCAGGCCAACGCAACCATCACGAGCAACCCGACTGGCCGGCGCAACCCGACGACGACCGTGCTGATCGGGTCGAACGTCTCGATCGGGATCGGCGCAACGGTTGAAGGGCCGAGCACGATCGGTGCGTTCGCCAACACGAGCAAACCGACGGTCATCGGCCCGAACGCGGTCATCAACAGTGCCACGATCCAACCTGGTGCGATCGTCTCGGCGCTCGCGAAGGTCGGCCCGGGCGTGACGGTGCCCAGCGGCTTCCGGGTTCTCCCGGGCGCCAATGTGACAACCAACGCAGAGGCCTCGGACCCCTCTCTTGGCAAAGTGGTGCCGGTCACGGCCGGCGAGCTGACCCAGGGTTCGCAGATGGTGACGGTCTATCAGGCGCTGGCGCAGGGCTACGCGACGCTGTACCAGGGGAACTCGGCCACGGGTAACTTCGCGGCCAGTGGCGTGGTTCCCGAAGACCCCCCTCCGGGAGTCTTCCAGGGCAACCTCTCCACCATTTTAGGGGCGAGTGCCGAGCCGGGCAGCGCTTCGGCATCGTTCGAGCCCAGTTCGGGTTCGCCCACGTTTCTGGCCCCTCAAGGGCAGCAGCAACAAGGCCTGCTCTTCAACTTCCCGGCCCGCGTCACCGGCGCGGTGAACTTCTTCCAGAAGGCCGAGGACGTGGTGCACGCCCTGGGCACCCACGACGCGATCCTTGCCGATCAAGGGCAGCCGTTCAACATCGGTCCCATCGCCAAGATCGGCGATCGGGTGACGATCACCTCGCCGCTCGGCAGCGCCAGCGGAGCCCTGGGCGCGGGTTCGACGGCCCCAATCGCGATCGGCAACGGATTCACGGCGGGGAACAACGCCGTGATCCTTGGTGCTCAGGGGGTCCAGACGGTCATCGAGGAGAACGTCACGGTCGGCCCGGGGGCGGTCGTGCAGGGAACCTCGATCGGGGCCAACTCGACGATCGGCGCCGGAGCCTTTGTCGAGAACTCGAACCTGCCCGCCAACTCGAACGTCCCTGCCGGGGCGATCATCATCAACAACAAGCAGGTCGGGACCGTCGAATCCTGATCCGCCCACAGGCGCCGGCCGTGGTTCGTCAGTGCGACCGGCGAGCGATCTCGTGCCACTCGCCGGGCTGGAGGACCACCGGCTCGGTCGGAGTCTCCTGTCGGACCCGGCCAGCCCAGGCGTTCGCGTCCTGGACGATCGGGCCGAACGTGTTGTAGTGGATCGGCAAGACCGCCTTCGCTCCGAGCAGCTTGACCGCCCGGAGTGCATCGCCCGGCCCCATCGTGAAGTAGTCGCCGATCGGTAAGATGGCCAGGTCGATCCCTTCCTCACCAATCAGCTTCATATCTCCGAAAAGTGCGGTATCCGCCGCGTCGTAGACCGTGGTGCCGTCGGCGAATTGCAGCAAGAATCCGCAAGGGTTGCCACCATAGGTCCCGTCAGGCAAGACGGAGCCGTGGAAAGCGAGCGTGAGCTTGACCCGGCCGATCCCTTCGAAGACGTGGCCGCCACCATGCTGCATTCCGTGGACCTTCTCCAGGCCTTGCTTCGGTGACTTGAGCCATTCCCCGATCTCATAGTTCGCCACCACGGTCGCACCGGTCCGCTTCGCAATGGCCAAGGCGTCCCCCACATGGTCGCCATGCCCGTGCGAGATCAAGATCAGGTCGGCCGGTACGTCCTGAGAGGAGACCGCGGCCTTGGGGTTACCCGTCAGAAACGGGTCGATGAGCACGTGCTTGCCTTGGCTCTCGAACAGAAGGCACGAATGTCCCAGCCATTGAACGCGAGTTGACATCGAGGCTCCTCTCCGGGCGTTGATCCCTTGGGTCCCATACACGCCCGAGGCACCCTCGAAATCCTGCCCTACGCCCTGAATCAACCACAATCGACCCAAGGCTGGCAACCCCTGGACCAAGACAGAGGTGTTCGGATAGATGCCGGCGTTGGCTTATGTTCAGAAAGAGACGATTGTCAGCCCGCGTCAGGTCCTCGTGACTCCTTGCTCGAAGACTCCATCGGGGTGCCTTGTGATGAGCGTCGATTCCCACGAGCCGCTTCCCGCGACCGAACCCCGGCTCAGTGGATGCTCGTCAACGGCTGGGGCCAAGGGTGGAAGCTGCGTCCCTCGTCGGCGCGTCGGTTCTGGGAGGCCAGAAAAGAAATGTCAGCGTCGGGCGGTTCTCACATGTTCGCCGGATCCTAATTCGCATTCTTTTAACATGTGAAGATCCGACCGACTCGTCGGCCCAATTTCACCAGAAAGGCCATCGCCGGGTTCGAGCGCAACTCCGCTAGCGCGCAGGGGATGTCGCAATCTCGACGGCGCGATACAATCCGCCGGGTTGATCATTCAGAAGCGCCGCTCTTGGGTGATTTGAAGGCACGGCTCGACGCCCGAGAGGGTGTACAACGGTCTCGGACTTCGGCTAAGCCGCCGATCCTGGTCGGAGCATCACGGAGGTTGCACAGATGGATTCGAGCCCCATGGCCGAGAGTCATGCCGACTCCTGCCCACGCTGTCGAGCGCTCGAGGCTCGTGTGGCGGAATTGGAGCAGCGTCTCAAGCCAGCGTCGGCTTCCCCGGCGCCACTGGAAGTTCGGGCCCTGCGCATCTCGAACGAGGCGTGGACCCTGGGGTGGGGGCTACGTCCTTCACCCGCTCGACGTTATTGGATGGACCAAGCCCCTCACGCCTATCAGTGCCTCCCCTTGGTCGTGGCCAACCAATGGGGCTGGCAGATCCTCTGTCCCACGGAGGTACGCGTCTCGTGGAACGGCTCCCCCGAGCCTCAGGGAATCCGCATTGAGGTCGACCCTCGGTATGCCTCGGTGATCAAGACGCAATTCGGCTCCGGGATCGTGACATTCTCGTCCCCATGGCTCTTCCGTACGAGCCCCGGCTGGAATCTCTATCTCAAAGGACCGGGCAATCGCTGGAAGCCCAACTGCGTCCCGCTCGAAGGGGTGATGAAACCTGGTGGCTCAACTACCCGTTCACCTTGAACTGGAAGCTCGTCGAGCCCGGCACGGTCGAGTTCGCCCCAGGGGAGAGCCTGGGGCAGCTCGTTCCCGTGCCGCACTCAACATTCGAGCAGGCCCATGCCGCCGAGGGCCCCGTCGACGCCGATCCGGCGACCACTGCCGAGCTCCTCCGCTGGCAGGAGGAGCGTCGCAAACGCATCACCGAACCCGTCAGAACCCATCATCTCTACCGCAAAGCCGAAGGGATCGACGACCACCTCGTCAAAGTCGGCGTCCCGCCGTTCACCTCAGAATGGCCGAAGACAAGCGACGGGACTCAAACCTGATATAACTCACCCGTTCAATACTTGATTTTCAATCCAGAAGCGGCGACGAGACTACGTGCCATCGCCGCATAGGGAGAGAAGTCCTGGACGGACGTCTCGAGAATTGCATCAATTTCTGAAAGCAGGATTTCGTTTTCAGGCGATTGCAAATCCGATGGCAATGCGACAATTGTACTTCTAAAATCAATAAGCAACTTCAACTTTGTAAGTAACCCTCGACGTTCTTCGGCTAGTTCTTCACGATTGAGCCTCAACGCATCGATAGTCGCTGAAGCCTGCGGATTCGCTCCCTTCGCATAAAGATACTCTTCACGGAAACCCAGAAAGCGTTCGGGGTCTATCTCGGCCGGGTTGATGAACAGAGGTTGCTCTTCACGGACCCTCGCCCGATGGGAACGCGCCCGGGTATTCGGGTCGATCAGTGGAAAGTGATTTCTTTTATGACGCCGATTGCACTGCTCGCAGCAAAACAGAAGATTGGTCCAAGAATAGGCCAACCAGTAATAACCGGGGCGAAGCAAGGGGTCATCCTGCGACTGCCTGCAGGCAGCCTTCGGACGAAAATGCTCGACATCCCCAGGGCTAATGTGAGTCACTTTGGACTCGCAAAAGCAGCACTTGCCATGCAGTGAGTCGCGTAGGGCCCTTTTCACCGAGTCATCGGCGTAAATCGCCCTGTCGAACTCGAACGTCTTCGAGCCGGCCTGATATTCCCAAGGCAAAGAGTCGAAGAGCCTACACAATCGCTTTCTGGCTCGGCCACCTTGATCCCTTAGAACCCCCGGCGCCTTCCTCGGCTTTTTCACTCGGATCATGATTTCCCGCGGATTTTGGCCTTCAGGTCCTTGAGCGATTTCTCGATCAGCATCATCGTCTTGGCCTGCTCAAAGGTCTCGCCGGAGGGAAGCAAGCCGATCTTTGACTCGAGCCTCTCAAGCTCCTCGTTGTCAGAAGCGGTTAACTCGGGTTTGGTGAGAAGTTCTTTCCGTCGTGCCAAATCGGAATCGAATTCCGGAGGACGAGCGCTCTCGATCCCAAAGAGGTCGCTCGTGAGTATCTGGTCGATCCGCCAGCCTCGGATGGTTTTTATGTCATTCTCGATGACTATTTGATCTCCTTCACAACGAAGCAAAGCGATGTTTCCTCCACTCGCTGATTGCACGATCAGAGGACTATGGGCCGTCGCAATGAATTGAGTGTTGGGGAATCGCTCTGTCAGAAAGCGGATGAGGTGCCGTTGCCATCTCGGATGCAAGTGGAGATCGATCTCATCAATGAGAACGAGTGCTGGCTGAGTGAACGGGTCGGGACTGTCTGGATATTGCTCAACCATTCGGCTTCCGAAATCAACCAGCCAAGCAATCATCGACTGATAGCCATATCCAAGTTGCCGAAGCGACACCCAACCAAACGAGGTTCGAAACTCGACACCCGGCTTGGGAATCACGCCGGATGACGCGTTGAAGCGAATTTCATGGACATCGGGGAGAAGATCCACCAGAAGTCTTTTTACCTGGTCGCGGAGGCGCCTTTGTGTCTCTTGTAACTCGGAAGGCTTGCTCGCGGAGTAATCGATCCGCAACAGCCATTCTTCGGCATCAAGAAGATCCGCAACATCGGAGAATAGACTTTGAGTGCGCACGTCAGCATCATCGACATCCATTCTCACGGAACTCGAGGACGTTGCACTCCAAGATGACGAACTCAAGGATGTCGAACCCAGTCGCCGTCCCGCGCCATAGGCGCAGCAAAAGGTGGCTATCCCCAAGGACTCCGACTGTCCAAACCTCGCACCCCCGTGACGCGGATCCAATTCGATTTCGTATTTCTCCGTACGAGTGCTCCTCGACAGCGAGCCCAATCCATGAGTGACCAACGCCAGACGTGCACTGATCTTAGCTGGGGACCGACCTACTCCACGAGCGAAGTACTTTGCAAGGGAGGAAGCCTCGGGGGTAAGACGAACATCTTGGCCTAGGTTTGCAGCTCTTGAATTCTTCGAATACCAGTTATCAACGATCGTGGCGCATTGAAGGATGGTTGTCTTCCCGGTTCCATTCTCACCTAATAAAATCGTCCATCGGGCAGGACGACCTTGACCGTCGGAGAGATCCAAGACCTGCCTTTCGCCAAAACAGCGCACGTTCTCCAACTCGAGCGACAGGAAATAGGGCATCGAAGCCATGGAAGCAGCGGACTCACCGCTCCCATGACCACTCTTCGGTTTCGCAACCCTCTTTTTGGCCATGGTATCTACTGCTTCGTTGAGTCGGTTCCCACTTTCGACGGTTCCGTAATTATCCCCCCTGGGGCATGAACCGTTCCAGGTCTTCGCTTTTGGCGACGACGGTGACGCCGTCATCGGTGACGGTCAAACCTCGGGCAAGATCGGCGGCGCGGTTCCAGCCGATGTCGAAGCCGGGCGGGATTTTCACGTCCTTGTCGATGATCGCGCGGCGGATCCGGGCATGGCGGCCGACTTCGACTTGGTCGAAGAGGATCGAGTCTTCGACCAAGGCATAGCTGTTGATCCGCACGCCCGGTGAGAGGATGCTACGATAGACTTGTCCTCCCGACACGATCGCCCCCTGACAAACGATCGAGTTCAGAGCCGCGCCTCGGCGATCGGGATCGGTGTGCACGAACTTGGGCGGTGGCATCGGCGGCTGGTACGTATGAATCGGCCAATTGCGATCGTAGAGGTTCAGGATGGGATCGATCTGGATCAGATCCATACTGGTCTGGTAGTAGGCGTCGAGCGTTCCCACGTCGCGCCAGTACGCGGCTTGCTTGCGGTTCTCGTCACGGAAGGGATAGGCGAAGACTCGCGAGTTCGCCAGCATCGCCGGAATGATATCCTTGCCAAAGTCGTGCGCGCTCGCTTCTTTCTTGGCCGCATCCTGAAAGAGAAGCTCGTACATCACGTCCGTGGCAAAGACGTAAATCCCCATGGACGCCAGGCTCTGATCCGGGTGGCCGGGCATCGCGGGAGGCTCTTTGGGCTTCTCGAGGAAGCTGAGAACCCGCCCCTCGCGATCAACGGCAATCACCCCAAATTCGGTCGCCTGGGCACGCGGGACGGGCAGGCAAGCGATCGTCAGATCGGCGCGGCGCTCACGGTGAAACGCGATCATGTCCGCATAATTCATTTTGTAGATATGGTCGCCGGCCAGGATCAGCGTGTCGCGGGGTGCAGCCTTTTCGATCGTATAGACGTTCTGATAGATGGCATCGGCCGTCCCCTGGTACCACGACTCGGCGATCCGCTGTTGCGGGGGAATCACCTCGACGTACTCGTCGAGCTCGCGGGAGAGGAACTTCCACCCTTGGTCGATGTGCCGGTTCAGGCTCACCGCTTTGTACTGCGTCAGGACCAAGATCTTGCGGAGATCAGAGTTCAGGCAGTTCGAAAGGGTGAAGTCGATGATCCGGTAGATTCCACCGAACGGGACGGCCGGCTTGGCCCGATCGCGCGTCAGCGGTTCCAGGCGCGTACCTCGCCCCCCCGCCAGGACGATCGCCAATACGTCACGATGCACCAGGTCGCCTCCGCAAGAAGATTCTTAATTGACTTATGGGCGCATCCCACCCCTCTACCATTGTGCACCCGGGAGTGGGGCAAGCCAACCCGTTTCAGTTGGAGATTCGAGAACTTCACCCATCGGGAAAGCTGGGAGGTCCGGGCATGATCTCCGGGACACTCGCCCTTCGCCACGTTTTGCGACCCGACAATTCTCGCCTACCAGGTAAGCCTCACAGCGCAAGCATCATGAGGGAATGAATCCGGACGAGACGGCCCTCTCTCTTCGATTTTCCCAGGCACTTTTGATAGATTCGACGCCTAACTTTGACGGACCTCCGTTGTCGGCCGGCGTCAGGAATGCGTACCGCGCGGGCCATAGAATGTGTCGCTACCTTCGTTTAGGGAGATGCCCGTGACCGTCCGCCCGTTCAATCCCACCTCCTGGCTCTTCACTGCCTTAATTCTGGGGCTGGGTTTGGGGTCCTCGATCTCGGCACGTGCCGAAGATCGGCTGAAAGACCTTCAGACTGCCAACGTCGCCAACGCCAAGGTGAAGGGAAACCGCCCGTACCATTTCGGTTCGCAAGGGCCCGGTGACGTCTTCTCGAACCACGCCAGCCACTCGAACCGTTTGATCCCCGTTTACACCTTCGGCAAGAAAATTCGCCTCGACAGCGTCACGGGATCGAACAGTCGCTACCGCGATGCGGCGAAGCTCCAGGCCCTCTATGGGTTCCTGCCCGAGCACACGGTGAACCCCGACGCCGAGTATGCCGACCAAAGCGACCTCTACCAGGTTCAACGCGACGCCGTCGCGAGCGGGGTCAAGCATTTGTTCATTGTCTGGTTCGATGGCCTCGACTGGGTCACCACACAGGCCGCCGCCGTCGCCAAAACGGGGAAGATCTATACCGAAGGGAAAGGCTCCGGCCTGATTTTTCAAGGGGATCCGACCGGTGGGTCGGCCCAGTACGGCTATTTCGTGACCAGCCCGACCCACGACAAAAATGCTCCCAACGTTGATGACCAGACGGTTCAGATCCCGGCCAACAGCCTCGCCGGCGGCTACGACGCTCGGATCGCCGGCCCGAACCCCTGGACCCTCGGCCCCTTGGGACCAAAGGCTCCGGGTTATTTGAAGGGGCAGTCGGCTCACGGCGAAGACCGGGCAGGGGTGACGGCCGTCGGGGGTGTGCTGCACGCCTATACCGATTCGTCCACGAGCGCCGCCGAATTCATCAGCGGGGTTAAAGCCTATAACAACGGCATCAACGTCAGCGATGATGGTCGTTTCGTTCCCACGCTGTTTCAGCAGCTCCAAAGTGAAGGCTGGAAGGTGGGAACCGCAACCAGCGTGCCCTTCGACCACGCTTCGCCCGCCGCCATGTATGCCCACAACGTCCACCGTGACGATTACCAGGATCTCGCGCGCGACATGCTCGGGTTATCCAGCATCAGCCAACAGGCGCACAAAGAAGCAGCCCATCCTGGTCTCGACGTGGTACTCGGCGTCGGCTTCGGCCAGGAGTTGAACGCCAAGGCGCTTCAGGCTCAAGGGAAGGACGCGGTGCCGGGCAACGCCTTCATCGCCGACGCCGACAAGGCCGCCATCGATGTCAAGAACGGCGGCAAATACGTCGTCGTGCAAACCACGCCAGGGGTCAACGGAGCCCAGGGACTCGCCGAGGCCGCCGAGGCCGCCAAGGCCAAAGACCACCGTCTCTTCGGTCTCTACGGCTCTAAAAAGCTCGGCCACTTGCCCTATCGGACCACCGACGGCAACTACGACCCGGCTCCCGACCTCAACGGCAAAGCCGAGTCGTACTCCCCGGCCGAACTCGCCGAACAGCCCACCCTCGCCGACATGACCCGCGCCTCCTTGGCCGTCCTGGGATCCGATCCCAAGAAGCCGTTCGCCCTCTTCGTCGAGGCCGGCGACGTCGACTTCGCCCTCCATTCCAACAACCTCGATAACGCCATCGGCGCTCTTTACAGCGGTGAAGACGCGATCAAGGCCATCGTGGAATGGGTCGAGAAGAACAGCAACTGGGACGAGTCCGCCATGATCGTCACCGCCGACCACGGCCATTACCTCGTCATCGACGATCTCCAGGCCATCGCCGGCACCCGTTGACGTCGAGCAACGTTCCCGAAATCTCCCTTCCTCCCTACCGTGCACACCCGCAACTTCGGTGCGGGTGTGACACGGCCTCTCCCACAGTCCAACCGACAAACAGCCCTCAAAAACCAAGCCGATCCGCCTCCCATGGCCCGGAGCGAAGCGTTGCGCCGATTTGCGCAGTGCTCGACTTCCGGGGCACCGCTGCACTCGATCCAGGCCAGTCGTCGTCAAAATTTTTCAAAATTCGGAAAATGGAACTTCCTCGCTCCGTGCAGTATGGGAAGGAGAGCACGGGGAGTGCACCTCTTGGGGGAGAGCGTCATGTCGCGCGGAAGCAACGGAACTGTTCTGAAAGAGTTGGACCGGCTCTTCAGTGAGGGAACCCTGGCGGGCTTGTCGATTGGTCAGCTCCTGGAGCGGTTCGCTTCCCGGCGCGATGAGACATGCCCCTGATTGACAAACTACCAGTATCGCTCCAATCCAAGAACTCCCTTTCGTGGGAATCCCTACACAAATCGCTCTGGAAAAGAGGAAACGCAACACGTAGAATCAAACCTATGACAAAAGTCGTTCTCAATTTGCAATCTGAAGCCTTGCGTTGCGCGGACGTGAAAACCCTAGATCGGTTATCGCTGGGATAGCACACACTCAGGCCAGAGAGTGCCCCTGTGTCTCGAAGCAAGTAAAGAGGTCGGTGGGTGGCACAGACGGCTTGTCCACCAGTGGGCCGAGGCTGGCGCAGAATCCACTGGTGGACAAGCCACCATCGCCACCCCATGCAGCTATCTACATAGCATTGGTTGATGGCACGTCCAACACGTAAATCCCAGGGATTTCACTCCGATCTTCCGGGATCTCGTAGGCTATCCCATCGCAGACCGCTTTAGATAGGCTGGGACTCTCCCATGTTGGAAAATCCAATCTTTCGGCACGAGCTAACCCGTCTGGCACGTGGGCGTGATCAATACTTGATGCGGTTTGCGTTCGGGTCGTCGCTCTTGATTCTCGTCTGGATGATCCCCACTCTTTGGATGCACATAGACTGGCCTAAGTATGGTTTATCGCTTTATCAATTACGAAGTATCGCTGGAGTGATCTTCGTCCACATGCTGTGGATGCAGGGATTTTTAATTCTGGCGATCGTACCGGCGTGGGCGGCCGGGGCGATCGCCGAGGAGGATCGGCAGGGGCGGATGCTCGAGCTCTTGGTCAGTCCGCTGTCGAGCCGGGCCATTGTGCTGGGTAAACTGGCGGCGAGGATGGTGCGCGTGGGGATCGCACTGGCGACCTGGCTGCCCTTCGCGTTGCCTTGCGCGCTGTTAGAGATCCTCGATCTGGGCGTTCTCGTTCGCTCATACGCGATTCTGTTGGTGTTGGCCGGATTCGTGGCGTCGCTGGCGCTCTGGATTTCGACGCTCGTCACCCGCCCCCGCGATGCGGTACTGCTGACGTACCTTTTGGTGGGGGGCTGGCTCTTCCTGCCGGCCTGGCTCCAACCGACTCTTCAAGCGCTTCCCGAGTCATTTTCGTGGCTGGCGACACTCAACGAGATCATTCTCTTGAGCAATCCCGCGCCGACCGCTTGGACGTTGTTGTGGTTGGCGCTGGCCAATTGGTGGAACAGCCCCGCCAATGCCGCCTGGGCGTGGTCAAGCCTGAATACGAGCTTTTCCGCACTCCTGCTGATCCTGGCGGGGGCGTCGACACTCCTCGTCTTCCTGAGCATCCTCAGCCTGCGTCCGATCCGGCTCGGCCGGCGCGGGCGAGGCCGTATTCGCCGCTCGGACCCGATCCCGACGCAGAGCCGACGACCCATCGGCGATGATCCGATGCGATGGAAGGAACGCTATGCTTCCAGGCGCATCACGAGACCGATCGCATGGGTAACCACCGTCTTGATGGGGATCGTGATTTCGGCAACGCTGCTGGGCCCGGCGTTGTGGGCACTCCGGGAGCAATGGACGATCATCTGGGACGGCGAACCAATCGGTTGGCGACGGGAGTATTTGAACGAGGTGCTCCGGCACCTGACGGCGTTGCTTTACCTCGTCGGTTTGGCGGCGGTCATGGCATCGGCCGCCACGAAGATTTCGGGCGAGCGGGAGCGAGGGACGTGGATCAGCCTCGGAACGACCCCTCTGACCGGTCGAGAGATTGTCCGGGCCAAGGTGCTCGGCACCGTCTGGGAGATGCGCGGATTGGGCACGGTCTTCCTGGCGCTCTGGAGCCTCGGCCTGTTAGCCGGCGCGGTTCATCCTTTCGGCGTGCTCGCCGCGGCCATTGGGCTTGTTGCCTTTTACAGCTATGCGGCGGCCGTTGGTGTTTTCTGCTCCCTGGTCGCTCGTAACTCGGAGCGTGCCCTGCTGGTAACCTTCGGGATTCTCTTCCTCGGCAATACGATCGGTCTCCTCTTCGTGCCTCTCGAGTTAATCGGCTCGCTCGGCGGGTCAAGCGCAGCGATCTTCATCGCCGGGGTATCGCCGTTCGTGGAATGGTTCTCCCTGGCTTCCCCCGTCGATATCCAACAGGCCTTCTCTCCCCGTCCCTGGGATAAAACCTTCCAATTACCGTTCAACCTCTGGAACATCCGAATGCAAATGGACGCCGGGCTCGTCCGAACTTACCTCACAAGCGTTGCTTTGCACGCCCTGGGTGCAGTCCTGGTCACACGTCTTGCCGCTCTTGCCTACGAGGCAGGTCGAGGGTCGCCTCTTTCATTCAGGACCTTCTTCAGTAACCTTCGCCTTGCGCGGCGACATCAACGCCAGCAGGCCGACACCGCATCCACACATCCGCGATCGAAAACCGCTGTCGAGTCGCTCTAAGAACTCAGGCAACCCTTGCATCAAGATGCTTGCGGAACCAAAGTTCGAGCATCAAGAGGGTCCAGAGCCGATAGGCGTGGTCCCGTTTTCCTTGAACATGTTCATCAACTAAAGTGGCGACGGTTTCGGGGAGAAAGAGGCCGCGGCCGACGGCGATGGGATCGAGAAGCACGGCGCGGATCTCGTCCTTGAGCGTGCCTCGGAACCAGCGGTCGAGGGGCACACCGAAGCCCATCTTGGGGCGTTGGCGGATCGCGGGCGGGAGCAGCTCGCGGAAGGCCTGCTTCAAGACGATCTTGGAGCGTCCGCCTCGGATCCTGAGCTTGTGCGAGGTCGGCATGGCCATCGCCAGCTCGACGACCCGGTGGTCGAGGAACGGTCCTCGGCACTCGAGGCTGTGCGCCATGCTGGCCATGTCCACCTTGGTCAGGAGGTCGCAGGGCAGATACGTCAGGAGGTCGGCAACCATGGCACGGGTAACCGTGTCTCGCTTGGCAGCCACGGCGAGTGCACCATTCAGGACCGACGTGGGATCGGCTCCGCTCGGATCGGCGTCACCGGCCCGGGCCAGAACGTCGATGTAGTCGTCGGTGTAAAGCGACATGCGTCCCGGCTCGTCGAACTGGCAGACCCAGCGCAGATAGCGTGCCTCGAGCGGGTCGCCGAGAGCTTCGAGCCAGCGGCGGACACGACGCATTTGGGTCTTGGCGCGGGCCGAGGCGGGCAGGGCACGGGCCAAAGGACCACTCAAGACGCCGCGGGGGCCGGCCGGGATGCGATCGGCCAGGCCGGCCAAGGCCAGGGCTCGGTAACGGTCGTAGCCCGCGAAGAGTTCGTCTCCGGCGTCACCGCTCAGGGCCACGGTCACCTCTCGGCGCGTCTCACGAGAGACATACCAGGTCGGCACGGCCGAACTGTCGGCGAACGGCTCGTCGAACTGCCAGGCCAAGGCCGGCAAGGTCTCCCAGACCTGGGGTGTCACGACGAACGCGTGGTGCTCGGTTCCCAGGTGCTTGGCGGCAAGCTCGGCGTACGCTGTTTCGTCGAAGGCAGGGTCGTCGAACCCGATCGAAAAGGTCTTCACCGGCCGGCTTGACGCCTCCTGCATCAGGCCGACGATGATCGTCGAGTCGACACCGCCGGAAAGGAAAGCCCCCAGCGGGACGTCGGCCACCATCTGCTCGCGCACCGCGTCGCGGAGAGTGGCTCGTAGTTCCTCGACGTCTTCCTCCATGGACCGGTCGCGCTCGAGCGACCAGTCGGGTTCCCAATAACGCTCGAGTGTGAGCTTCCCCTCATGCCAGACGGCGTAATGCCCGGGGGGAAGCTTGTACGTCCCTTCGAGAATCGTGTCCGGATGAGGGACATAACCATAGGTCAGGTAGCGGTCGAGAGCCCTCGGCGACACGCGGCTGGGCACGTCGCGCTCGGGCAAGGCCAAGAGCGACTTGAGCTCGCTGGCGAAAACGATCCGGGTTCCATCGTGCCGGTAAACAAGCGGTTTCTGCCCCATCCGGTCACGAGCCAGAATCAGGCGACGCCTCGTCGCATCCCAGATGGCCAGCGCGAACATCCCACGCAAGTGCGAGAACATCGCCGGCCCTTCGTCCTCGTAGAGATGGACCAGGACCTCGGTATCTCCGTGCGAACGGAGAACGTGCCCCCTCGCCTCAAGCCGACGCCGCAGGGCAGGGTAGTTGTAGATTTCTCCATTGAAGACGGTCCAGACCGTGCCGTCCTCGTTGCTCAGAGGCTGATGGCCCCCGGCCAGGTCGACGATCGAGAGCCTGCGGAAGCCGAGCGCAGCGTGTGCATCACGGTAGACCCCCGAATCATCCGGCCCTCGATGCACGAGTCGATCCATCATGGCTGCCAGGTTTCCCTCGGTCAGCACTCGGCCGGCATCTGTCCAGGCCGCCCCAGTGATCCCGCACATGGCCTCACCCCCTTCCGGGTACTCGACGTCGTCGTCGCGGAGCCCATTGGCGGTTTGCGAAGTCTGAATCGCAATCACCTAGGGTCGGGCGTTTCGCGTTCGCCCTCGAATTTTCCAGCAGCCCAAACGCCTGGCCGGGTCGCCAAAGATCCCTATTTAACGCCATAACACGTGCAGAGGCATCTTTCGTCAGTTCGCAAGCCCGACTGCAAGCAACCACGCCCCTTCTCACATCTCAGGGGAGATCGTAGGCCGACAACTGACTCAAGAGACCCGGTCTCGGAACTTGCTTGGTGCCAGATCGTCCAGGATTGCTCTCCCATTGTGGGGATAGGCCCGGCGCTTTCCAAGCCCTCCGCTCTCGATCGAAAAACGAACCCTACTGGCTCGATACCTCGGCTTCCTTCGGATCTGTGGGGAACGGACGAGAATCCCAGCGGAGAAGCCAAGGTCCGTTCTTCGCTTTATCTCCGAGGAAAAGAATCGTATCCTATGTTAAGTTTATAGAGGCGATGTCGCCTCCCTCATCGTTTCGGGAGCGTCGTCATGTTGCGCAACAAGATGGCGCCGATTCTACTTTTCCCAGCCGCTGTTGTCTGGGGAATGGCCGTGATGATGGGCCTTGGCATTGTCCATTCTTACGAGTCGCGCCCGGGAACGTCCGGAAGAGTCCAATCCGAGTGGCCCGGCGAGAGTCGCATTCCGTTTAATTCGGCATGCAGGAATCTCGTCCTCTTCGCCCATCCCCGCTGCCCATGCACACGGGCCAGCATTGAAGCATTATCACGGATTATAGAGCGGTGCCCATCCTTGGTCTCGGCTCAGGTCTTGTTCTTTCAGCCCGCCGAGGGAAAGGATGAATGGAGGAGCAACGAGCTTTGGCGACAGGCGGCGGCCATTCCCGGCGTGCGAGTTCAGGGCGACCGGGATGGGATAGAGGCCGGTCGCTTCGGGGCGGAGACGTCGGGGACGGTGTTCCTCTACGACCGGGAGGGGCGGTTGCTGTTCACCGGCGGGATTACCGGCGGCCGCGGGCAATACGGCAACAATGCCGGACTCGAGGCGGTCCTCGCGTATCTTTCCGGTGAGACCGGGACTCGCTTGCAGAGGCACCCCGTCTTCGGCTGTTCGATCCTCGACATGCCGACCGAGACGGACGGGGGAAGGGGGTGATATGGATTTTGAACCCAACGGCGAGCCGCTCGAGGCGATGATCCGCGGCGAGGCCGAGGCCATCTTCAACGCGGACTTGGCTCGCATCGTCCGGCGCACGGACCGGCTCTTTGCCGGCTTGCTTGCCTTTCAGTGGCTTGCCGTGATCCTCTGCGCGGTCTTGATTTCACCGAGGGCTTGGGCCGGCACGACGAGTTGGGTCCATTTTCACGTCTGGGCGGCACTCGGGCTCGGGGGCACGATCGTCAGCCTGCCGATCGTTTTGGCCCTCTTGCAGCCGGGACTCGCCTCGACCCGTCACATCATCGCCGTCGCCCAGATGCTGATGGGAACGCTCCTCATCCATCTCACGGGAGGGCGGATCGAGTCTCACTTCCATATTTTCGGCTCGCTGGCATTCCTCGCGTTTTACCGCGACTGGCGCGTCCTGGTCACGGCGACCGTCGTCGTTGTGGCCGAACACTTGCTGGGGGGGATCTACTGGCCGCGCTCGGTCTACGGTGTCTCTTCAGTGGAACGCTGGCGCTGGCTCGAGCACACCGGCTGGGTCCTTTTTGAGGTCCTCTTCCTCGCCCAGTTCTGCCACCAGAGCATCCGGGAGCTTCGACAAGCTGCCGAACGGCAGGCCGAGATCGAAGCCGGCCGCACCCTCATCGAAGCGGCCGGGCATGCGCGAGCCGCCGAGCTCGAAGCGAAGGTGACCGAGCGGACCGGAGAATTGGTCCACGCCAAGGAGATCGCCGAAGCCGCCAGCCGCGCCAAGAGCGAGTTCCTCGCCAACGTCAGCCATGAAATCCGGACCCCCATGAACGGCATCATCGGCATGACCGAACTGCTCCTCGACACCCAACTGTCGACCGAGCAGCGCGAGTACCTCGAAATGGTCGGTTCGTCGTCCGAGGCGCTCTTGACCGTCATCAACGACATCCTCGACTTCTCCAAAATCGAAGCGGGGAAGCTGCAACTGGATCTCGCCCCGCTCGACCTACGGGAATGCCTCGGCGACGCGATGCGCACCCTGGGACTCCGGGCTCATCAAAAAAGCCTGGAGCTCGCCTTCGACATCGCCCCGGACGTGCCCGACTCCCTGGTCGGCGACGGGGGGCGGCTCCGCCAGGTCCTGGTCAACCTGGTCGGCAACGCGATCAAGTTCACCGACCGCGGCGAGGTGGTCGTCACCGTCGAGCAGGCCTGGCGCGAGGGGAACGAGGTCGGCCTGCGATTCGCCGTCGCCGACACGGGCATCGGAATCCCCGACGATCGCCAGTCCAGGATCTTCGCGCCGTTCGAGCAGGCCGATGGATCGATGACCCGCAAGTACGGCGGCACCGGCCTCGGTCTGGCGATCTCTTGCCACCTGGTCGAGATGATGGGGGGCAAGATGACCCTGGAGAGCCGCATCGGTGAAGGAAGCACCTTCTCGTTCACCGCCCGATTCGCCATTGCAGGTGAACGTGCCAACAAACTCTTGCCGCGCGTCGACCTCCGCGACCTCCCCATTCTGATCGTCGACGACAATGCGACCAACCGTCGAATCCTCCGCGACCTCATGTCCCAGGAAGGAATGCGTCCCACGGCCGTCGAGGACGGAAAATCAGCCCTCTTCAAACTGAAGCGAGCCAGCGCCCAGGGTGATCCCTTCCGGCTGGCGATCTTCGATGCGATGATGCCCGAGATGGACGGTCTCACTCTCGTCTCTCGCGTTCGAGAGGACCGCAACCAGCTCGCGCTCCCGATCATCATGCTCTCCTCGGCCGGCCAGCAGGCCGACGCCGCGCGTCGCCGCGAGTTAGGCGTGACATACCTGACGAAACCGGTCAAACATTCCGACCTGATGAGAACCATCGTCGCCATCCTCTCGAAGACGACGCTCGCCGAACCGGAGCCGGGGGGGGCCCGTCCGAATCCGGCGCGTCCCGCCTCATCGCCGAACCGCCTGCGGATCCTCGTGGCCGAAGACAACGTGGTCAATCAGACACTGGCCGTCCGACTGCTGACCAAGCAAGGGCATGAAACAGTCGTGGTCGGAGACGGCCAGGAGGCCTTGGACACGCTCGAGCAGCAACCCTTCGACCTCGTGCTCATGGATCTGCAAATGCCCAAGCTCGACGGCCTGGAGGCCACCGGACTCCTCCGCGCGAGAGAACAGGGCTCGGGACAACACATGCCGGTCATCGCCATGACGGCCCACGCGATGCGAGGCGACCGCGAACGTTGTCTCGAGGCCGGGTGTGACGACTACGTCTCCAAGCCGATGCGCGCCCGAGACCTGGCCGACGCCATCGAGCGGTGTCTGGCCCGTCTCGCCGGACCCTTGGTCTTCGCCAACGGCGATGCGCCAAGCCGTTCCATCATCCCCCACTCGTCGGCCGTAGCCACCGCCCCCATCATCGACCTGAAGGCTGCACTCGAGGGGGTCGACGGCGACGAAGAACTGCTCCGCGAACTGGCCCAAGTGTTCCTCGAAGATAGTCCTCGCCTCCTCGAAGCCGTGTGCGAAGCCGCCAACCTCGGCGATCCGGTCCGACTTCAACGCGCGGCCCATGCCTTCAAAGGTTCGGTCGCCAACTTCGCTGCGGGAGAGGTCGTGACCCTGGCGCTCGATCTTGAACAGATGGGGCGCGACGGCCACCTCACGGAGATCGACCCCCTCGTGGTCAACCTCCGCAACCTCACGGAAACGCTACGGAACGAACTCGCCGCTCTGCTCGCGACAAGTCCGTTCTGAGTTCCCTCGATCGTGCAAGGCGGCTCGAAGGCAGGACGTTATTTTTAATATAATGATCACACTTCCGACGTAAACTACCATGATGAACGTCTTGATTGCAGAAGACGACCGCGTTTCCGCTCTGAGGCTTCGCAGGGCTCTTGAGAAGCTCGGATACATGGCGAACGTCGTCCACAACGGTGCCGAAGCCTGGAAGTGCATCCAAGCCGGGGGGGTGGAGCTCCTCCTTTCCGACTGGATGATGCCCGAAGTCGACGGCCTCGAGCTTTGCCGCCTGATCCGTTCACAGCCCGACGCCCTCTACACGTATGTGATCCTGTTGACGTCTCGAAGCGCCCGTGAGGACCGCCTCGCGGGGCTGGAAGCCGGGGCCGACGACTTTTTGACAAAGCCCCCCGATACGGGCGAGCTCGTAGCCCGGCTCAACGTCGCGCGTCGCATCCTGGCCATGCAGGATCAACTGCGGACCCACGCCGCCCAGCTCTTCGAACTCCACTTGGCCCTTTCGCGGCAGAACGCTCTGCTGGAAAGACAGAATGCCTTGCTTCTCGAACGAGCCTCCACCGACGGCTTGACCGGCCTCAGCAACCGCAGGCATTTCGACGAGGTGCTCACCCAGTTGCTGACGTCCACAAGCCTGGAGGACCAATCACTTTCCCTGGTGCTGATCGACGTCGACAACTTCAAGACGTACAACGATCATTTCGGCCACCTTGCCGGCGATGATGCGCTCCGCGCCTTGGCCGAGATGCTTCGCGGCCACGCCCGGACCGAAGACCTGGTCGCCCGCTATGGCGGAGAAGAGTTCGCCCTGATCCTTCCCGCAACCGGCGAGACCACCGCGCGTGAGTTCGCCGAGCGGCTCCGGGTTGAAGTTGCTCGTCGCGTCTGGCCTTGCCCGATCACCCTCAGCCTGGGCATCGCCACCGCGATCATCCCCTCTCCCGAGGTCGCCCGTTTCATCGAGGAAGCCGATCGGGCTCTGTACTACTCGAAAGCCCAAGGGCGGGACCGCGTCACGCATTTTGACGACATCGCGTCCGACTCCCCCGCGATGCCGATGGGAACCGACCCTAGCTTGATGACCCCCGAGAACCATCGTTGATCCTCACTCCGCCAAAGAGAGGCCCTCGAAGATGATCGGCACCGCCAGGCCCTCGCTGTTCGTGATCGCCACGACCGTCCTCATCGGCCTGAGTCTTCCCGAGGAAACCCTGGCTCAAACTCAGCAGGTCCCCGCCAAACCAGACCGCGCCGAGGCCCCCGACCCCATCTGGTCGAGGACCCTCGACGGTGGCGCCACGATCGAGGTCATCGGCCTTTCCATCCACCCGTCTGGCCCCAAGACCTGGTGGAAACCCGACGGCAGACCACTGGCCGAGGCCCCTTGCGACCGTTCGGGAACTGGAATCAACGAAGACGATCCGGCCGACGCACTCCGCCACCGCTCGATCGTCGTCCGCGTGACGGGGCTTGCCCGAGACGCGGAGTTTTCCTGGGGAGTCCGTGAGGCCAATGGTGGCTCGAAAGGTCGTGCGATGCGCAATCGCCAACCCATCCCCAACCTCCACGAAACCGTCTCCGGCTTCCCCGACGACTCACCGTTCTGCACGATCCGGTTCGCCGTCGCCGACGGCCCCTGGCAGACACTGGCGACCTCGGACGGCCATTCATTCGCCCAGAGCAATGCAAACGGCCCCAGTTTCTGCTTTGCCGAACCGATTGCAACCAAGTCATCAGGGACAGCCTTGGTGGTCACCCACGACATCCAGGAAGTCGCAACCCGCCTCGTGGCCGTCGATGGCAAAGGTCAAGAACACGCCCCCAGCAAGACCTCCGGCGGCGGTGTAAAAGGATTCTCCCTACTCTCCGCCGAGTTCGACCTCAGCCCCGATCAGATCCGCGAATACCGTCTCCAGACCCGGCCCTACAAACACGCCGAGATTCCCAACGTATCCCTCAGGCCAGCAATTGCTCGTTGAGAGAACCGAGCCAACATCAGAACATTTGTTCCTCTCTCGCAGGGCAGGCCTTGGCCTGCCGAGGCATTGGCCAACATCCTCGGCAGGCCAAGGCCTGCCCTACGAAGCATGATTATACGATGATTCATTTAGGATCGCATGCGATCCCCCCGAACGATCGTGACGCCGGCCGCAACGTAGGGGGCTAATACCTCGTCCGGGGTATCCCACTCGGTCACGAGGTGCGTGAGCTCGGCCATGGTGGCGACGGAGTAATGAGCCAGGGTGCCGAGTTTCTCGGCGGAAGCCAGAGCGACGACTTCGGCGGCGCCGGAGACCATCGCCCGCTTCACGGACGCTTCTTCCATCCCGGGGACGCTGACGCCGAACTCCGGGTGAAGGCAACCGACTCCCAGGAGACAGACATCGGCTCGGACCCGCCGCAGCGCATCGACGGCCTCCGCTCCGGCCACGGCCAAGGTCTCCTTGTCCAGCCGCCCCCCCACGATCGCCACTTCGACATCGGGATGCTCGGCTAGCACGGACGCCACCAAAGGGCTGGCCGTCCACACCGTAGCCCGCAGCCCCGGGGCGAGATGCCGGGCAACCTGGACGGCAGTCGTGCCACTATCCAAAATGACCACCTGACCATCCTTGATGAGCCGGGCCGCAGCCCGGGCGATCGCCTCCTTCGCCGCGGGAGCGACTCGCTCCCGGGCCGCGTACGGAATCGGCGTCCGCGATCGGGGCAGGGCACCGCCGTGCACGCGTTGCAGCAGCCCTTCCTCGTCGAGCTCCCGAAGGTCGCGCCGAACCGTGTCGAGCGACACTCCTAGTTCGCGGCTCAAATCCGACGCCAGGACCTTGCCATCTCGGCGAAGGAATTCCAGGATAACCAGCCGCCGCTCACTGGTCAGCATTCCGGATTCCGCACGAGTTTGCGGCTTTTCCATTGATGTTTCCCGTTTCTGCGCCTATGCTCGTGTTATTGCAGAGAATTGCTGTATTGTACCCGATACCCTTCTGGAAAACATGATGGGACGGATTCACCTGGTCGTCATCGACCTCGACGGTACCTTGCTTGGACCCGACCACCGCATTCCGCCGGTCAATGCCGAGGCGATCGCCGCATGTCGCACGGCCGGCGTCCAGGTCATGCTGGCGAGCGGTCGGATGTTCGCGTCGGTTCGGCCGTATTGTGTTGAGCTCGGGCTCACGGGACCGCAGATCACGCTTAACGGTGGGGCGATCGTCGACGCTCCCGACGGCGAGGTTGAGGCCCTGTCGTGTCTGCCCGAGACCGTCGTTCGCTCGGTGGCGGGGGGGCTCAAGGCGCGCGGAGTTCCCTTCGTGATCATGGGTCAGCGCACCATTTACGCGCTGCCCGGCACGTCCGAGTCCGCCATTCTCCAGGGGTACGGTGAACCCGAGGCCCAAGTGGTGACGGATCTCGGCCGCGAGCAGGTTCCCGACCCAGTGAAGCTCCTGGTCTTCGCCAGTGATCCGAGGTGGGATGCCGAGCTGGCCGAGCTCGCCGACGGAGTGGCTGACACGGTCCGAACCGGAGGCGGCTTCTTCGAGTATATGGTGCCCGGAACCTGCAAGGGGGCCGCGCTGGAAGAGGTGCTGCGCCGGCGCGCCATCCCTCGGAGCTCGGTGTTAGCGATTGGCGATTATTACAACGACCTGAGTATGTTCGAAGTAGCCGGTGTCAGCGTGGCGATGGGAGACGCCCCCACGCCGATTCGGGAGGCCGCCGACTTCGTAACGGCCTCTTGTGTCGAGGGCGGCCTGGCGCAGGCGTTGCATCAACACGTGCTCGGAAAAGCTCTTAACCTCACAACCGAGGTGATGCGATGACGAACACCCAAGGTTCTGAGGTCTGGAAGCAGCGCTCAGCCGTCGGCACCTTCTTCTTCGTCCTCGGGGCCGCGGTCGGGAGTTGGGCCTCTCGGATCCCCGAAGTCCTGTCCGCCCTGAAGATCGGGGAAGGGACCTTGGGGCTGGCCTTGCTGATGTCGGCCCTCGGAGGATTGATCGCCATGCCCTTGGCCGGGCGGCTGGCTCCTCGATTCGGAACCCGACGGCTGGCCCTCGGTGCGGCGCTCACGATGTGCCTCACCTTGCCCATGATCCCACTTGCCCCCAGAGCCTGGGTTCTTATGGCCACGCTCGCCATCTACGGCGCCTCGACCGGGGTCTTGGGTGTAGCCATCAACGCCCTGGCGGTGCATGTCGAAGGTCTCGTGGCCAGACCGATCTTGTCCTCGTTTCATGCCCTCTTCAGCCTCGGCTGTTTCGCCGGAGCCTCCGGAGCCTCGCGCTTGGTGGCGGCGGGAATCGGCCCGTTGGCTTCTCTCGCCGGTGCGGCGGCGCTGCTCGGCGTAGCCCTGTTGCTCGCCGTTCCGAAGTTGCCGACGGCCCCGGCAGGCGCCGCAGCCCGAGGGCTGAGCCGCCCTCCCAAAAACCTTGTGATCCTGGGCGGACTGGCGTTCCTCGGATTCGTCGGCGAAGGTTCCATGGCGGACTGGAGCGCGCTCTACCTTCAGAAATCGTTGACCGCTCCGCCCTCGGTCGCCGCCCTCGGACTTGCCGCGTACTCACTCGGAATGACCGCGGGCCGATTTATGGGAGATCGTTTGACTCGGATCGTCGGTGACGAGAACGTGGTCCGGGGCGGAGCCGGGCTCGCCACCGCAGGTCTGGTGAGTGCCTTGATCCTGCAACATCCGACCGCCGCCATTATCGGCTTCGGAATGGTCGGCATGGGCCTCGCCAACGTCGTCCCGATTCTCTTTCGAGCGGCTGCCCGCGAGCCCGGAGTCGCTCCCGTGGTCGGCATCGCGACCGCCTCGACGGTTGGCTACTTCGGCTTTCTGATCGGTCCTCCGGTCATCGGCGCCGTGGCGGAATACTCGTCGCTATCGATCGGCTTGGCCCTTGTTGCGACCGCTGTCGCCTGCGTCGCCGCCGGTGGCGGAGTCGTCAATAACACCGCCCCCCTGCGGGCTACGGGTTCGACGGAGTCGAACCCGAGCTTCGAACCTCTTGAGAATTCGATTGCAGCCGTCTCCGAGTAGCAGGAGACGATCGGCTAGCGATCGCGTCCTGGCCTTCTTAACTCTCAGAGGCGATCCGGATGAGGGTTAGCCATGGGAACTCAGGAAAGGCGGGTGGCCGGAGAGGAGCGAAGCGACGCCCAGAGACGGGCCTCGGCCAATCCCCGGGGCCTCGAAGGCTCGTCACCGGCCACCCAAACAACACATTTCCATATCAGTGCCCACCGCTTGAACAGTCTCTGACAAACCCATCGCCTTCACACGGCGTCCTGATGCAGGATGCGGAAGCAGACGACGCTGGCGGCGAATTGGGCCGTCGTTCGAGGCAGCGAGGAAATCGCTGCTTACGAAGATTGAGTCCGTTCGAAAACGCGGCTTGGCGGATCGTCATCCTCACTGGGCATCGCTGTCCCCTGGAGAGCCGTGCCTGTGCGTCGGTGCCTCGGCCGCATCGCGGGCGAGGTGCTTGGGCCTTGGGGGGACAGAGGCCGGCTCGGGAGGCGAGGAGACCACGCGAACCGCTTGGGCCGGGACCGCCAGCGCGACGCCCAGCCGCTCGGCGAGTCCGAGGATCTCGCGGCTGAAATCGTCGCGGAAGGCCATCTCCTCGGTGAAGTTCGCGACTCCGAGGTACACCTGGACGAAGAGGTCGATGCTGCTCGCGCCCAAGGTGTCGATGTGCATTTCGGTCCTGTCGGGGCGGATGCTCCGGTGGCGGGAGGCGAAGGCCCGAAGCCCGTCGCGCATCGCGATCACCTTGTCGACCGGCGTGCCGCGGGCGAGCGACACCGTACAGCGGTAGCGCCGGCTGCCCCGCACGCCTAGGTTGTTGATCAGGGCGGAGGCCATCACGGAATTGGGGATCGTTAGCAGGGAGTCCTCGAACGTGCGCAGCCGGGTCGAACGGAAGCCGACTTTCACGACGATGCCCTCAACCCCCTGGACCGCGATGTGTTCGCCGATCCGGAACGGATGCTCGCCGATGAGCAGGAGCGTGCCGAAGAAGTTCTTGAGGGTGTCCTGGGCCGCGAGCGATGCGGCCAGGCCCACCAAGCCAAGGCCGGCGAGGAGTTGGGTGAGCGTCTCCCGGCTGCCGAGCAGGTAGACCGCCGCAGAGCTGGCGACGACCAGGACGGCCAGCTTCATGCCGTTGGCGGCGGTGGGGACGATCATGTCGCTCAAGCTCCGCCGGTCGTGGAGCCGATCGCTGCGCGTGTAGAGGAGCATGCCCAGGTCGATCAGGCGAAGCGCCGACCAGCCCAGCAGGCCAATCCAGGCAAACTTCACGGCGGGGAACGTGACGCTCACGACCTTCGAAGGCAGGTCAAGCAGCAGGATCGTCTGGTGCAGGCACAGCAGTCCGAGTTGGAGTGAGAGCGGCATCACCTTCGATGTGACCAGGCTACGATCGAGGTCGAAGCCGAACTGGTACAAACCAAGGCCGGCCAGCCGCGCGATGACCCGCAAGCCCAGCCACGAAGCAACCCCACAGGTCAAGAGCGCGACCGCCAGCCCGATCCACTGGTAAACTTCAAGGCCGAGCGCCGGACTCTGGAGCGAGGCGGGCAGCCAGCCGCGGATCCAGAGCGCGGGGACCAGTCGCAGCGTCGGGACGGCTCGCACCTTGTCGCGAGCCAGATCCGGGGCAAGCGGCCGATCGCGCGCGTCGCGGAACATCGTCTCGACCCGCGCGACGGTATCGCGCGAGAATTGCCAGTCGCCCCGGCGCGGCTCTTCCGACCGCCTCGCCAGGTCAATCCGGCCCATCGGCCCGCGATAGTAGTAGTACCGGGGGCCGTCGGAGTCGGACGGGAGTTCCTCCACCGCGACCCGGCCGATCCGGTCGAGGACGAACTTGAGCTTGTAGGCGAAGAGCGGCCCGAGCTCGGCGCGGGCGCTTTGGGGCACATCGTCGAGGTCGAGGCAGTTGGCCGCCAGGTTGAGGTCGCCGGCGTCGGAGGCGTGCAGGAGGGTCCGCATCGTCTGCTGCGCCGAGTTGAAGTTCGACCGGTGCTCGCGGGCCGTCTTCTCCTCGGGAGTGAGCCGCTCGAAGAGGTCGGGCACCTTCGAGACGGTGTCGCGGTCGAACCGCCATGCGCCGTCCTTGCTACGAGCCAGCGTCACCTGCCACTCGCTGTCGTGGCCGAGAACCACCGTGTCGGCCTCCCACGTGTCAGCGACGGTCATCAGGTCGACGCGGGACCGGCGCAAAATCGCCTCGAGCTTGGCGGCCAGCCGCAGGCCCGCCGTCTTGCGGGCCTCCGCGGAGATCGAGCGGAGGTCCAGGCACTCCAGCAGGTCTTTTGACCGCCCGCCGTCGAACTCAACGTCGTCCATCTCCTCGAAGAACGTCCGCAGCGTCTTTCGGGGCGAGCTCAGCGCCAGGGGGACCCCCTGAGGGGGCGCGACCTTCGCGTCGCGGCCGGCGGCGAGCACCTCTTCGCCGATCATGACCCCAATCGTGGCATAGCGCGGGTCGGGCGACCTGTCGCGGAACCCTTCGACCAGGGCGTCGAGGTTGCGCAGGCTCCCCTGGGTGAACAGCCAGGCGTCCTGCCCTTCCGGCAGGCGAACCCGCTCCATCATGATCCGCCCGCGATGGTTCGAGTGCCAGACGTACCGGTAGCCGTCGGGTTCGTTGGGTATCTCCTGCGAGAAGATAAACCCGCACCGCTGGATTACGAACGCCAGCTTCCTGGCCATCTGCGCGCCTTCGGAAGCGCGGAGCGCGGCGGGGATATTGCGGAGATCCAGGCACCGCGCGGCCATCGCGAAGTCGCGCCGGCCCATCGCGGCCGAGGTGAACGAGCGCATCGTGGCCGCCGGGTCGGTCCGCCCCTCGGCCATCTTGGACCGGGCCTCGTCGGCCCCGCGCTGGCTGGCCGAGGCGAGCTTCCTCAGCCGCCCGATTTGACCTACGGTCTTCGCGTCGAATCGCCAGCGGCCGTCGGCCTGCCGTTCCAGCGTGATCGGCTGGTCGCCCACTTCGTCGATCACCACGCGGTCGCCTTCAGCACGGTCGGGGACGGCGTAAAGTGGGATGCTCTGGCGGTTCAGGATGAACTCGAGCTGATGGGCGAGCAGGGCAGCCTCGCGCTCGCGCATCTCGGGGGTAAGCGCGTCGAGCGTCAGGCAGTCGATGGCGTTGACGATCAAGCCGGGTGAGCGGTCGTAGCCCGTGATGGCGAAGTAGAAGGTCTCGAGCATCTTACGGGGTGTTGAGCGATCATTCCATCGTGCGGCCTCCTCGGCATTCGGGTAGCTAAACGGGCGCGGCGGGGGTTTATCGGCCGGTCGGGGCACCTGGGCTCGGACGGCCGGGGAGATCAGGACAAGGCCGAATGCGATCGACCGCCAGAAGTTGAGCATGGCGGGCCTCCTACCTCGCGATCCTCATAGCGTGGGAGTGGGCGTCGGTCTTGATCCCCGCCGCTACGCAATCGCGAAGCTGCCCAGGACGGGGAGCATGAGGATACTCAGTCCGGCCCTGGCATCAAGGCGAATTGGAAAAAGCAACTTTCGAGTGGGCTCGCGTCCGATCCGTCCTGTCAGCGAGGCCACGGCGTAGCACGTCACCAAGTAAGCGAACACAGAACAGGCGCTGCCGTCTCCGCACCACGTGGCACAAGATCCAACGTGGCGGACGGCACGCGCCGCAGGCAATATCCGATCAATTCGCCCATCGTCCTCGTCGCCTGCAAGCCAGCGCGAGCAAGGAAACGAATGGTTTCACTGAGCGTTCATGGTCCAATAAGGTCCTGGGCCATAGGCGATTCCAAAGCGGCTGACCGAAGGTGAAAGCATGTTTGCGCGATGTCCCGGAGACTCCATCCAGGCCGAGGCAACGCTCGCCGCATCGGGCGTGTTCCAGGCACAGTTCTGGAAGCAGTTCGGGTTGACGTGATGCCCCAGACCGCGATTGGCCTGCTCCACGTTATTGTTCGCCGCCCAGTTGGAAAGATCGGGCTCGTAGCTCAGCGGCGGCAAGCCGGCAGAGGCGCGGTAGGTGTTCAGGATCGCGGCGAAGCCATAGGGATCCGACGGGGGCTCGGGAGCTCGCTTCGAGTCGGGGTCGACTCGCCAGAGCCCCGCGAATGGGCCATCCTGGATTTGATAGCCGTAGCCCCAAAGCCCTTGTTTCTCAAGCCAAACCCACTGCTTCGTCGGTTCCTCGGAATGTTTCGCCTGGACCGAAGAAGTCGATGCCGCCATGGCAATCAAGGCAATCGTCGCCGTGAGGATCCGTGTCGTGCTGCTCATAGGTGTTTCCCTTAATCTCGCCCTCGCGGAGAGAGCGTTGGTCGAGTGGAAAAACCCCTGGGCAACCTGGCAGGGCGCTCACCATTCCCTGGAAAACTCAGCGCAGACGGCGATCGACACCCAAAGAACGGGGCTTCGCCGTTCCCCTTCCATGGACCTGGGGAGGCGCAGGGAAAACGCTCAGATAAATCTGTTATGAATTTGAAGAGGTCTTGAGGTTATGACCTCTCATTCAACCAGAATCGGCTTGGTCGCCGACGGGGAAAGGAAAAAGCAAACGGCGGGCCAAAGTGCTTTTCGAGCCAAAATTAGCCGGTTTTTCACCAAAACTAATCAGATCACACCGATTCTGCCGGTTACAACGAAAGCCGCCCTGCCCAAAAGGTCAGCCCAGGCGGCCATTTTTACAAATCGACCATGAAAAAAGTGGGAGATCCCCCGCTGCGCCAGGTCTGGCCCTGGCGGACAAACCGCCAGGGCCAATCCGATTGGGACAACCTTTTATATCAAATCGTTATAGCCATCGATCTGAACCGGTTCACGAACGGCTTACTTGCGATCGAGTTCACGCGGTCTCATGCCGGGGAGTTGGTTGGTCTGATCGAAGAAGGTATCGCGGTCTCGGATGATCGCCTGGGGTAGGAGGTACTCACTCTGAGTTTGCACGGTCGGATTTTTGCGGATCGCGGTGCCGATGGCCATGACTTCGACCAGGCCGCTCCCGAGCTCATAGATATAGACTTTGATTCCGATCACACCGTCGGCCTTGATCTCTTCGGCCTCGGCCTGGATATGGGCGAGGCAATTTTCACGGGCGTCGTAGACGAGGCGAGTGACCTCGTCGATTTCCCCTCGCGCGAAGGATTGGAAGAACGCCGAGAGGCCCCCGAACAGCCCGAGCGCGTAGACCGACGTACCCAAGAGCAAGCGTAAGGGGGCATAGCCCATCTGGGTCAGATTCCAGAGTTCCTCCCCGTTCAGCTCGGACGTCACCGGGCGTTTCGGCTGACCGATCGCGGGGTTGTGCGAGCCGGTTCCGACCATCAGCATTTCGCGAACGCCGACGCCGAAGGGGAGGATCCGTGTATTGATGTCGACCACCGCGTTACAGCCGCGCTCGGCCGCTTCCTGCTCGAGCCGTTCCAGCGCGAGGTGGCGCGTGTGGTTATACATATTCGAGAACTCTTTTACCTCACCTCGACGCGCGATCATCTTCAAGCCGCCGGCCAGGCCTCGGCCGATTCCCAGCGCATAGGCGACGTTCCCGATGACGAAATGCCTGGGCGAATAGCCGGCGTCGATCTGGCAGAAGAGGTCCTGGCCCGAACAGGCCGTCGAGAAGAACGGACCCGAGTAGCTGGTTCCGTGGATCGCCGATCCGACGGCGAGGAACTCCATGAGGTTTCCCACGGGCTTGAGCTCGGAGACGACTCCGGTCAGGCCATGCGCTCCGTGCTCGCTCGCCTCGTTTTCGAGCCGACCGATCGCGGCGTGGCGGCCGTCGGCGATGAGCTGCGTGACGCTCGTGATCTCGCCCCCCGCCAGCGTCCTGAGCCCGCTCGTGATGCCACGGACCAAGCCCAGCGAATGCACGCTGTTACCCACCACGATGTTGCCCGGACTCCACCCTTTTTGTGCCAGGCAATAGATTTCGTTGCCCGACAGCCCACTCATCAGCATCGCGATGGCCCCTTTTCGTCAACGAGCCGAGATCCCAAGCACCGCCGGGAGGATTTCTCTCTCGTTACCCTCTGCTCCAAGTGATTCGCAACGAGCGTTCTGTTCTTAAGCCGATCTCCGCTCGTCGCGCAGGGAACCCGAAAGATTTCCTTGCCCGTGAAACGAATCGACCTCTCGATGATGAGGAACTCAAGCCGGCGATGGAACCTCGCCCGAGGCAAGCAGGGGGGGCATGGGACAGCCCAAGGAATCGGAGATGGCTCGCAGGAGCTCTCCTTCTTCGACGGTCACCCGGCCATCAGCACCGATGCTGGCGGCGCAGGCTTCGAGGATCTGCTTCTTGAGCGGAGGCGACGCGGCGGCCAACTGCGTCAATGCGACGTCGATCTCGCGGATACCGATCGGCTCATCAACGATCGGTGCGAGCCGGACGTTGTGCCAACCGAGCGCCTCCGCCCCCGCCTCGAAACTTTGGGCCATGATGTCGGGCGTATCGTGACCGACGCGAGCCAGGGCCGAAAGCACCAGCGAAACCGGACCGGCCAGAGGCGAGGCCGTGGTGTACTTCACAGCCGGTGGCTTGTCCCGAACGACGTGCGAAACCACGTGCCGATAGAGAAGGCGCTGGAGGGCGTACTCGAAGATCGTGACCTTGCGGTCGGCCTGAATCAAGACGTCGACGCTCTGTAAGAAGTCGTGGAGCTGCCCGGGAGTCAGTCGCCGCAGGGCGGGGGCGGCTAGCTCCACGAGGGGCAGTCGCGACTCGGGAGCGAGCTGCCGGACATCCGGTAGGATCAACCGTGTCTCACGCACCGCCGCGGGAATCGCGTGTCGCCCGAGCCAAGAGAGCTGAGTCGCTTCCACCGAGTCATCCAGGTCGAGCAGCAGTGCGAACACGGTGGCCTGGGCACTCAAAGGATCGCGCACGGCTTCCGACAGCGGTCTCGGCAGCGTCTCCAGCAGGCCGGCCGCATACGCCAGATGAGCGGGAGCGATGGTTCCCACGCGGGCCACGGCTTGAGCCGTGCTGAACATCCTTGCTCCTTCGAATCGCTCCGGACGGCGAGCCGGCGCCGGTTCCGAAGTCCTGCTCGTGATCGGCTCCATGAGGACCTTGGAGAAATCACCATCGAAGGAAGGGTCGATCCGTCGGATCCGCTCAACCAGCGGCGGATGGGTCGCTAGCAATCCGAAAAGCTGGCCGAATCCCGCGACGGCGTTGCCGAAGAAGAGGTGGCTCGCCTCCTCGGCGTGTGGGTTCTGAATTTGCGAACCCTCGGCCAGAGCGCCGATCTTCTTGAGCGCCCCGGCGATGCCATCGGGATTACGCGTGAACTGGACCGCCGAGGCATCGGCGAGGTACTCGCGTTGGCGGGAAACCGCAGCCTTCATCAAGTTGGCGAAGAAGACGCCCGCATATCCAATGACATAAAGAGCTAGCCCCACGAGAGGCCAAATGTTCCTCCCCTCGCGTCGGTCGCTCCGCCCCCCGCCCCCGGAGCTTCGCAGGACGATCCAGCCGGCCAGACCGATCAAGAGGATCCCGAACAGCACTCCCATCAAGCGAATATTGAGACGCATGTCACCATTGAGGACATGGCTGAACTCATGCGCAATGACTCCCTGGAGTTCATCGCGCGAAAGGTGCCGCACACAGCCCGAAGTGACTCCGATCACGGCATCGCCAGGCGCATATCCGGCGGCGAATGCGTTGATCCCCTCTTCCTCGAGCAGGTAGACGGGAGGGACCGGCACGCCCGAGGCAAGGGCCATCTCCTCGACCACGTTCAAAACCTTGCGCTCCTCGGGGTGGGTCGTCTCCGCCGGATTCAAGAGGCGTCCACCGAGCAACTCGGCCACGGTGTGCCCACCTCCGGAAAGGGCCGCGATCTTGTACAAGCTCCCTCCTCCGATCAAGGCCGAGGTGCCGACCGCCACCAGTCCGAACAGCCCCGGATCCCATAATCGAGTCAACTCATGTGCCGTCTCATGATCACCTGATGTCGCCGCCCAGGACAAGATCGCCATGAGGGCCGCGTAAACCGACACGATGATCACGACGACCGCCAGGATAAAGTAGAAAACCAGCAGACCTGTTTTCTTCCGGGCGACGTCTTGGCTCTGAAAGTAGTCCATGAGAGATCAGCCCCGCTTCGTCACGCCGGGATGAGATCAGAACGAGACCCGAGGCGCTTCGCGCTCCTTGGGAGACTCGATCTCGAAGAGTTCTGCCGGCGCGAACCCGCCAATGCCGGCGATCATTGACGCCGGGAAAACCTCGCGCTGGGTGTTATACGCCATGACCGCGTCGTTGAACGCCTGCCGCGCGAAGGCGACCTTGTTTTCGGTCGAGGTCAGCTCTTCTTGAAGAGCCAGCATGTTTTGGTTCGCCTTGAGGTCCGGGTAGCCCTCGGCCAGGGCGAAGAGCCGGCCCAAGACTCCCGAAACCTGCCCCTCAGCAGCCCCGAGGTTATGCATTGCGGTGGGATCGCCAGGGTTCGCCGCCGCCACCTGCTGTGCGGAGACCGCCTTGTTCCGGGCCTCAATGACCGCCTCGAGCGTTTCGCGCTCGTGCTGCATGTACCCCTTGGTGACTTCAATCAGGTTGGGAATCAGGTCATACCGTCGCTTCAATTGAACGTCGATCTGGCTGAAGGCATTCTTGTATCGGTTGCGGAGTGTCACCAGCGCGTTGTAGACCCCGACCCCATAAAGGATCAAGAGCAAAAGCCCGACCCCGATCCCAATCAGGATCCCGACTATGGCGGTGATCGCAAAAACAGGCGACATCACGCGAGCTCCTGAAAATCTCCGGTCGCCCCGAACGGACACCCCGGGACAGGGCAAGAGGAGTGACCTAGTTTCAAAGCGATTCGCGTTTTGAACGAAAGGATTGTGGCAACCCACCCAGGGATGCCTCGAATGGATTCGCCACCGCGGCAATCGTGAATCTCATGGATAAACAGACCCATGATGGCCGGTGCGCGAGCTACCGGCAAGATACCATTCCTGGGCAATCCCCGAGAGATTGTTGCGTAAAATGGCGATGGGACAGATCCGTCTTTTTGGTAATGCGAGGGTTTCACGCCCGGCCACTAAAGACCGGGCATGATGGACACGAACTCACTCTTTGGTAAAGAGAAGCTGCTGGATCTTCCCGTCCGGGGTGCGGTAGAGCAAACCTTTGAGCGTTCCCGACCTGAACGTGAACCGAATGGCGGCCACCTCCATCCCGCCTCGTTCGCGAACGGCCTCGACGTCGACTTCCTCGGGTTCCCCCAGAGCCTTGAGCCGAGGGGCCGCCGATTTGACACGCTCGTCCGTCAGGTAGGCCGAGAACTCGTCGCCAAGTTTGTCACGGTCGAGCTTCCCCGACTGCATCGCGTGCAGGAAATCGAGGGCCGCCGACTGGGGAGAAGGACCGTCCACCTTTGGTATCTCGGTCGCCCCTTCGTCCTTGAGCAACAGTTCGAGGACCGCCTGCGAGAATGGGCCGAGGTCGGAGGTCTCGCCGTTAGTCAGAAGAACGAGGGCCGACTTCTTTCTTGGAATCAAGATATTCGTGGCCCGAAACCCGCTGACGGCCCCACCGTGGGTCAGGATCATCTCGCCATCACGGTGGAGGACTTGCAGACCGCAGCCATAATCCCGAGAACGGCCGTCGGAGAGCATGACTCCGGTGGTCATCCGGCGGAAAGAGTCGGGCTTGAGAACCTTGCCTTCCATCAGGGCGATGTCCCAGCGAGCCAGGTCCGGTGCCGAGGCCACCAGTCCCCCCGCAGCGTAGAGCCAACCGGGAGCCTCCGGCTGGGCCGGCTCGAGCGGGCCCAGAGCAATCGACGTATAGCCACGGGCCCGCCCCTTCAGTCCCAAGGCCGGCTCGAACGCCGAATGCTTCATATTCAGCGGCGTGAGAATCCGCTGCCCGAAGAACTCGCTGAATGGCTGCCCGCAGACTTTCTCAACCACGCGCCCGAGGATCGTGTAGCCAGTGTTGCTGTACGACCAACGCGTGCCCGGCTCGAAGTCGAGTTTACCCCCGGCATACTCCGCGATGAGCTGATCCGGTACGATCGACTTGCCAAGCCGGCGGTCGACGAAGTCGAGCGGATAGAAGTCGGGGTAACCCGAAGTGTGCGTCATGAGTTGGTAGAGCGTGACATCCCCCGCCCGGCTCAGGTTGGGGAAGTACTTCGCCACCTTGTCGTCGACGGACAGTTTCCCTTCCTCGGCCAAGAGCAGGACGCACGCACAAACGAACTGCTTGGTCACCGAACCGGCCGCAAACGGAGTCTCCGGTTCGACCCGAGCACCGTCTTCGAGCGAGCGCCGGCCATACCCCTTGGCGAGCACGATTTTCCCATCGCGCACAATCGCCAAGGCAAGGCCGGGAACGTTTTGATCGCTCACCACCTCCGAAGCATAGACATCGATCGCCCCCACGTCGAAGGTCTTCGGCGGCTTCGGAGTCTCCGCGCGGGCTCCGAAACAGGCGGCCAAGAGCACCAAGAGCCCCAGGACAATCGGACGTGACCTCATCGCAATCTCCAGGATGTGATGCGGACGGTGCCAGGGCTTCCGTCACTCGCCGTCGGTCGCGTCGTCCTCATCCACATCAGCCCCGGCCTCGCTGATTCACAGACACGAATGGTCTGAGGTACCAGACCTCGGGTCAAGATCCTTGGAGAATGAAAAGACGCGGCGACCCCGTGGCCGTAGCCAACCCAGGGTCGACGCGTGTCAGGACTGATTCAACGGCGTTCTCAACATCTCAGCCGCTCATGCCGGGCGGCCGAAATAGGTTCTTGGCACGTTTTAACGGTTGATCAGCGGCATCGAGTGCGCAGGGTATCGATCACCAGTAGCCGAACCCACGGGCAAGATGGCGTCGATCTGCGCAAGTTCCTCGCTCGAGAGAACGACGCTCGTGGCGCCCAGGTTCTCGTCCAGATACTTGGCCCGCTTCGTACCGGGGATGGGCACGATGTCGTTCCCTTGGGCGAGGACCCATGCCAGCGCGAGCTGGCTCGGCGTGCACCCCTTGGTCTTCGCCAGGTCTTCGATCTTCTTCACGATCTCGAGGTTCTTCGGGAAGTTCTCCCCCTGGAACCGAGGTGAGGTTCGTCGAATGTCGTCGACCGGCAGGTCCTCGAAGGATCGGAACTGGCCGGTGAGGAACCCTCGACCGAGTGGGCTGTAGGCCACGAAGCCGATGCCGAGATCGCGAACCGTCGCCAGGATCTCCGCTTCGGCGTCGCGGCTCCAAAGCGAATACTCGGTCTGGAGCGCCGCGATCGGGTGCACCTTCGCCGCGCGGCGGATGGTCGCCGGAGCGGCCTCGGAAAGTCCGAGGTAGCGTACCTTCCCCGCCTTGACGAGTTCCGCCATCGCACCGACCGTTTCCTCGATCGGCGTCTTGGGATCGACGCGGTGCTGATAGTATAAGTCGATGCATTCCACGCCGAGCCGCTTGAGACTGGCGTCACAGCATTCCTTCACGTACGCCGCATCACCTCGAATCCCGAGAACCTCCCCTTTGGGGCTGCGAACGTAGGCAAACTTGGTCGCCAACACCACTTTATCCCGCCGATCGGCGATCGCTTTACCGACGAGGGTCTCGTTCCGCCCCATACCATACGCGTCGGACGTGTCGAGAAAATTGCCGCCCGCGTCGAGGTATCGATGGATGACTCGAATCGATTCCTCGTCATTGAACTCCTTCGGATCGTAGAAGTCGCTCATCCCCATGCAGCCCAGGCCAAGCGCGGAGACGCGAAGACCACCATTCCCAAGAATACGTTCATGCATCGTCGCTGATCCCTCTGAATTCCGGAGATTTCCTCGACGCCGAATCAGGCATTCACATCAACATCATGAGTTTCGTACGCGGTTTGCGATTGGAAAGCCTGCAAAACCCCAGAAGACCTTGGTGAAATCTTTGGGATCTATGCGATGAACTCACTAGTAACCGATGCCATGTAGATAAGCCGGTTGGATGTCCCTCGTGGCTTGTCCACGGGTAGGCCAAGGCTCACGCTATTGGTGGACAAGCCCTCAGCACCACCCACAGAGCCTCTTTACGGCCCTCAACCAACCTGCTCACTCTCCGGCCTTCGTGTGGGCTATCCGAGCAAAAACCGCTCTAGACCAAATGGACTGTTTCGGTCCATCGAGTACATCATAGCGTAGCCGGTACGCGAGACAAGGGGCCCCGGTCGACCCAAATCGACCCTTCCAGGACCTTTTTGTTACCGACTTCGCGGATGGACCCGATCTCCTGGACGCGCTTTCCGCAACCGAATCCCAAGGTAAATTCGATCTCCATGCGTTGCTCGCCGGCGACACCGCCGTGGGGGTCGCCCGCCTTGATGCCCCGGATTCCGCTCGCTTCTTTGACAACTTCGCACCAATTGCCCTCGCCGTCCCAGGACCGGCGAACGGGCCTGCGGTTCGAAACATAAAGTTTAGCATGCCACAAAGTTAGATCCAGATTTCGACGAGCCTACCTCGACCTTCAATCCGGCCTCGAGCGGGCTCTGAAAATTAATCCAACCGGACACGACGATTGGTGCACTGTTAGAGTTAGACAGCGCAAGGCAAGGCCGGCTGCGGGCAGCTCGAGGGGAGACATAAGTTCATCACAGCGTAAGTCGTATCCGTCCGTTTCATCAGCCCCTTGTCCCCCCGCAGCCGTCACTGTCGCGCGATCACGGGAGATGGACCGCAATGGCACACTCGATGTGGCTCAGGGTCTCCGAGACGAACTCCGTTCGCAAGGCGGTTGTAGACGACTTGGACGATACCTCGCTTCTCGACCGTTTCTTCGACGATCACGATGGCGCAGCGTTCGGGGCGCTCGTTCGTCGGTACGGACCCAAGGTCCGCGGCGTTTGCCATCGCTGGCTGGGTAACGGTCAGGACGCCGATGATGCGTTCCAGGCCACCTTCATCGTTCTTGTCCGTCGCGCTGGTGATGCTCGTCACATTGAGGACCTCGGTAGCTGGCTCTGTGGTGTCGCTCGTCGCGTCGCCGCGCGTTCGAAGATTCAGTTAGAACGGAGAAACACCAGGGAGACCGCCGCCGTGGATGTCCGCGATCTCGCTGGTCCTTCCAAGCCGGACTTCGACGATGCTCCACCGCTGCTTCGAGCCGAGGTTGAACGTTTGCCGGAGCGATTCCGCCGTCCGATCCAACTCTGTTACTGGGAGGGGCTCACCAGCGAAGAGGCAGCGGCCCGCCTCGGTTGCCCAACCGGGACACTCAAATGGCGTCTCACGCGGGGGAGGGAAATCCTTCGCTCGCGGCTCGCTCGCTTGGGCATCGCCCTGATCGCCTTTTTCCTCTGGCGCCCGGCGACAACTCAAGCCTCGGCCCCGGTTCAAGCCGGCCTGGGTCAGCCGCTCGAAAACCTCTCAGGACCAGGCGGTGATATGGACGGAGTTCCAATCGAACTCGTCCAGGGCACAGTCAACCTTGCCAGTGTCGTGCGCGACAAGCTCCTCGACTTCATGCGAGAAGACCCTGCCCTCCTGGGAGTGCGGGCCAAACGACCGCGTCCCTTCTGGATTTACTGGTTCGTTCCACTGGTACTCGCCGCGGCTTTCGCCTTGTCGGTGCTGCCCTCACTCTTCGTGCCGGCTCCCCCCGTCTCGCCACTGGTTCAGATTGTCAACGCGATCCGTTGGGTCCGTACAACGACCTACGATAACCTGTTCACCCCTCCACCGCCGGCCAGGGGTTGTCACTAGAGCGGTTCGCGATGGGATCGCCTACAAAATCCCGGAAGATCTGATTGAAATCACGATGATTTCTGTGCTGGACGCACCATCAACCAATGCCATGTAGATAGGCGCATGGGGTAGCACTGGTGGCTTGTCCACCAGTGGGCCAAGGCTGGCACCAGTGGTGGACAAACTAAATGCAACGCTCCTCAACCGAACAACAGAAGCTTCGTCGCCAGCTTCGTCCCAGAGAACGGCGCCGCTCGATCGGCGTCGTTGGACATTAACGCTTCGGCGGATGATTTATCCTCAAATCGTGTTCACCTTTCAGGGACCCTGGGGTCGCGCCGGGGTCCCTGAAAGGGGAGGATTTCTTCTGATGTCCACGCAGCCGCCCGAGCAACGCCCCCCAGCCGAATCACGCTCGCCTGGTCTCCGAAAACGGCGTCGCTCCGATCGTGGTCAACAAGCATCGACGCTTCGGTGGATGATCCATCCTGGACTCCTATTCGCCTTGCGAGGGCCGCACGTGGGCACCTGAAAGAGGGACTTTCTCAGGACCTGTCAGAAGCCGCTCGCGTCGAGGACCTCGCCGCCAGCCTTCGTCGCGATGCCCCACCAGATCGATGGGCTGATGCCATCCCTGACGAAGCGAACCGAGCCGTCGAGGAAACCGACGTTCACACCGCCCGCATGGTACGAACTGGCCCCAACGCACACTGCCGAATACTCCACAGGTTGAGTCTGCCCCTGAAAGATGCAGGCTTTTTGATTCGGCGTCATGATGTGCGAATAGCCGCCACCCTGGGCGGCATAATCGGTGCCCCAAATCTGCCCCTTGAAATCGAACCCGGCAAGTACCGTCGACGCCTGGCACGCCGCGCGGAACGTGGTGAGCGGCGCGTACACGTTGGTCGGCGGTGCGATGGACATGAGGTAGACCTGGTTCGGCCCTGAAATCGTGGTCCCATTCCTGCCCCGGACCATCTCACTCCAGATCACCGTGTTGGATGTTCCATCGCTGATGTTGGCCAAAGTCACGGTCGGCGCCAGCCCCGCCACGCTGGCCACGTTGGAGGCTCCCATGAAGTAGGCCGGGCCGTCGTATCGACCACCATTGTTGGTGGGAGTCGTGCCCAGGTTGTTGGGATAGCTCGTATAGGCGATCTGACGCACCCCGGGCCCGCTGACATCATAGGTCCCGCACGGCACATTCCCATCCGATGGGCAAAGAAAGGTGCCAACCGTCGTCGTTAAATTGGTCGCGTTCTGCGCCGCTTCCTGAAAGAAAGACACATTCATGGAATCAAAGAGCGCACCTTGCTCGAGATAAGGAAGAACGCGCGCCTTCATGCTGAAATTATTCGTTCCCTCGGGTCCCGTGGCCGCCGCAGGCGGCAGCGCACCGTGAACGTCACTGTAGCTCTGAACCGCGAGCCCGAGTTGTTTGAGGTTGTTCACACACTGCGCCCGCCTCGCCGCCTCACGCGCAGCCTGCACCGACGGCAACAACAGCGCGAGCAAGATCGCGATGATGGCGATCACCACCAAGAGCTCGATCAGGGTGAACCCAGAACGAATGCGGCCACGCATGGCCCTCTTCCCCGTAAAGTCGTTCGAGCAAATCCCAGGGCTTTGATCCTGCCCTCCAAGTGCTTTGCAATTCCCGGCAATCGGCCGGTCCCTCTTCAGCAAGCGAACCTGCGCCGCTCTCATCCGGCCGAAATGAACACCTATTTGCTTTAGCACCACACGACAATTGTCCGACCAAAGTCGACACCTGTCAAGCGATTTTTGCGAGGCGTCTGTTGGCTCAGACGCCAAGTGGCTTTCCCGTAGGGTGGGCACTGCCCACCAATCTCGTGGCTTCGACCAGGGTTTAATCCCTGGTGGGCAATGCCCACTCTACAAGAAGGAAACTTGCCGGATGCTCCACTGGAAGCTTCCAATTAGTGCAGAGACCAAACCACGAAACCAATCAACTATTTCTGATTTGTCTGAGTAACGCAATCCCAAAGGGGCCCCAAAGAATGTTGGGCCCCGCAACATCCAAAGGATTGCGATCATCCGCGCCCATGCGACTCTGTCTCGCGTTGGGCAAGGGGTACCTTCCGATCGACGATCGGCGGAGAGACGGCCGCCATCTCCCGATTCAAGGTCACGAATTCCTGCCACGCCTTGGGTACCTCGTCTTCGGGGAAGATCGCATCGACGGGGCACTCGGCCTTACAGGCGTCGCAATCAATACACTCGTTGGGATCGATGAACAGCATCCGCTCCCCCTCGCGAAAGCAGTCGCAGGGGCAGACGACGACGCAGTCGGTGTACTTGCAGTCGAGGCACGGTTCCGTCACGACGTAGGCCATGAGTTGACTCCTGAAGAGATAGGAAAACGGTGTCTCCTCAGGTCATGCCTTTTCCTCGACGCGAGCGGCCAGGAGTCGACCGGAATATCGTAGAATGGGTCGGGGCGGCGGGCGATCTTGGGCTTATTCCCGAATCGTCGCGCGATTGCGACGTCCTGTCTCGAAGGGAGCCAGTTGAAATGGAGGCGGAGGAGACGCGGGCCGAAGGGACGTCGCTCATCCTGCTGGAGAGGTATCGCGGTGGCGATGATCGGGCCGCTGAAGCGATCTTCGCGCGCTACTTTGAACGGCTCACCGCGTTAGCTCGGAGCCGGCTCTCGCTGCGCCTGGCGCAGCGGACGGATCCCGAGGACATCGTCCTCTCCGTCTATCGAAGCTTCTTCATCGCTGCTCGCCAGGGTCGCTACTCCCTGAGCCGAGGCGGCGATCTCTGGCGGCTTCTGGCCTCCATCACCAAGCATAAGCTGCTGCGACAAGTCAGGCAGCAAACCGCGGACCGCCGCTCCATTGACGGCGAATGTCGTCTCACGCAGGTCGAAGAAGGAGAATTCGTCGAACGCCAGCACCCCCCTTCCCCCGAAGAGGCCGTCGCGCTGGCCGACGAGCTCGAACGCGTGCTCGCACACCTGGACCGTTTCGGAAAACGCGTGCTCGAACTTCGACTCCAGGGATTTCGGCTTTCGGAAATCGCCGACGACACCGGGCGCTCCGAGCGCTCGGTCCGACGTTCACTCAGCCAGATCCGCGACCTCTTGGCCGAACGGCTCGCTGATGCGTGACGACGCCTTCGAATCGCGGATCCTGCGCTTCGAGCAGGCCTGGCAACAGAACGGTCCCTGCAAGATCGCGGATTACCTGGAAGCGCCGTTCGTCCATCCCTCGCCTGACCGAGGCCGCTTGCTCGTCGAGCTCATCTGCATCGACCTGGAATTCCGTTGGCGGAATCCTGAAATTCATGAGCGAGCTTTGCTGGAAGAATATGTCGAAAGATTTCCGGAACTCGTATCTTTCGAGGCGATGCCACTCGAGCTCATCGGCGAAGAGTACCGGGTACGCTGCCAATGGGGCGATCGCCCCTCGCACTCGGAATTCCTGTCGCGATTCCAGGAGAGGCAGGAAGAGATTCGCACCACACTCGTTTCCATCGATGACGAGCTCCATGAGGAGTTCGTCGATTCTCGCCTCATCTCGCGACCTGCGGCAAAAACCTCTCGCTTCGAGGAACAAGCCGATCTGCCCTTTGATTTCCCCTGGCTCTCACACCGTGACTTCCTGCTACGGCGATTGATCGGCTCGGGGACGATGGGCAAGGTGTACGAAGCCTGGCAGCAGAGCGCGAGCCGCCAGGTCGCCGTGAAGTTCCTCCGCAAGTCGTTTCTCCGCCACCCCCAGATCATCCGGCGTTTCATCGGCGAAGCTCAGATCATCGCTCGGTTGCGTCACCCCCACATCGTCGGGACCCAAGGTCTCGGCCGAACGAGCGGCGGGTCTTATTTCTTCGTCATGGATCTCGTCACGGGTTCCAACCTCGCTCAGGTCGGTCGCGAACGAACCATCACGATGGAAGAGGTCCTCCGCTGGGCTCTGGACGCCTGCGATGCGCTCACCCACGCCCATGAGCGGGGGATCGTCCATTGCGACCTCAAACCGGCCAACCTTCTGCTCGACGAAAACGGCCGAATCCGGATCACCGACTTCGGCCTCGCGCGCTCCCTTACCGAAGAGACCCCCTGGACCGCCGAAGTCGAAGGCACCGCCCCCTTCATGGCTCCCGAACAAGCCTCACGAGCCTGGGGTCCCATCGACCAACGAACCGACGTCTACGGCCTCGGCGCTGTCCTATTCACGCTCCTGACCGGCCGCCCGCCCTTTCTCGGCCGCAGGCTCCCGGACATCCTCGCCGACGTCATCGCAGCCTCGCCCGTGATCTCTCCCGCCAGCCTTCGCCCCGATCTCCCGCAACCGCTCAGCGACGTCTGCCGGAAATGCCTGGCCAAGTCCCCGGCGGAACGCTTTCCGACCATCCAGGATGTCCGCACAGCCCTGGTCACCCTTCGCGAAGCCGTTCCCGGTTAGCGCGATTTCACCGGAATCGCGCATTCCGCCGTCGATCTCTCAGGTCTTGCTCCGTGCGATTCATTAGTGTTCGATCACATAAAACCCCATTTGGGTCTGCAAGGAAGAAGGAGCACTTCGTGTTCTTCGATTCGTGGCAGTTCCTTACCACGAGCCGGGCCTGACAACCGAGAGATCGTTAAAGCCTCTCCTCATTTCTACCACGAATTCATACTCTCACACTACTTAATATTCCACAATACAATCTTTTCACCGAGTAAATCTTGAGCAACAATTCATTATCTTGATTTTGTAGAATCCCAGAAGGCAGCTCGATTACACTGCATGCGTTGATAACCTTGATGTTTCGTATTGACTCCATCGCTGGCCCCGAATAATATCGCCGTGCCTGGTATGGCAGACGAGCATTATTTAAGGACGCAAGTTCAACAGCTATGGAGGGTCTACCATGCAGCGACAAACCACTCCCCGCATTCGACATGCGCTCTCAAGCCGAATTCTCGCCGTGCTGGCCCTGACCTTAACACCTCAGGCTGCTATGGCGGCTTCTTTCGACTATTTTACGGACGGATGGGTTGAGGCGATCGACTCGACGCAGGGTCCGCCACTGATCAGCTTTATGGGACTAAACAGCACTTACTCGATGGGACAACAAAGCATTTACGGGGGCCTTCTTCCGTTGCAATTAGGTGCATTCCGGATCGAAGGCCCCATGTCGACGAAGGACGTCATTTACGATCATGTCCCCTTCGAAATCGAAGTGAGAGTACCCTCTCTCGATGGTGTCACGGTACCCACTCCGCCCAACACTCAATTCACTCCCGTCGAAGGCAGCATTCGCATCGACGGATATCTCAATGGCGACTTAAGCTCTGTCCATCCGAGTTCACTCGTCGCGACCCTCCAATCGCTTCAACTTGGAAGCATATCCGATGGGTCGAACGTTATCTACACGTTCCCCATCCCCCTCTCGGATTTGAAGATACCGCCAGACAAGGTACTGTTACCGCCATGGCCCTTGGAGAGTTCGAGTCTTACCGAAGCTTCATACTCAGCAGACGTTGTGCCCGAGCCATCCATGGCGTTCGTATTTCTAACGAGCATCGGTGCACTCGCGCTGTGGCGGCGCCAATCTTCCCATCAGAAGATCCATTTGGCTGTCGATGACCACCGAAATACATTTTGTACACCAGCTTGATCTCTGCGTAGCGGCGTCCTATCGCCTCCTCGGCCGAGAAGGCGATAGGTCTTTTTATATCAAAATAATCAAGCTAAACTTAATCGAACTTTAACATTTGATAATTATTTTATTTTCCTTAAACACAAAGATCGAGGCCGCACGATCACCTTGCGGTGCCGGCGGCCATGGTTTACCCCTGATCCCACGCCCTTACTGTTGTTGAGCGAGGATGAACTCCACAACCGGCTTCGGATCTTTGGGCGCACTCGGATAATGTCCTTGGCCTTCGGAGATAACGACCTGGATCGGTCCTCCGAGTTCCTTGTAGCGTTTTTCGACGACGCGCGTCTGGTCGTTGAGCCAGGGGTCGAGACTACCGCAGGCATGGATCAAGGGCACGCCGGCCTTGGCCAGTGTGGTGAGGCTCCCGAGTGGCGACGATTTCGACATGAGGCTGCGGAGGCTCGGATTCTCGGCGTAGATGCAGGAAACCTTGTCCGGGTTCTCGACGGCCCAGGCGTAGGCTTCGCCGGCAGCGGCGCCGATCCCTTCCAGCACGGGCTTCTTGGAAAAGCCATTGTCGATCATGAGCTTGTAGACCGCGTCCCACTCGTGGCGCAACGGGCCGGATTGAGCGACCAGAGGCGTCACGACGATGTGATAGCCCTTAGCCAGCAGAGCCTGGTCAACCGCCGCATCGCGACGCAGGTTGTCAGCTCGGAACACCCAAGGCTTTCCCGGAGCCACGATCTTGGGCACGATGACCCCCATCCTGGTGAGTCCCCAAGCGCTCTTCGCCTTGGCGTCGTAACGGTCGTAGCATTCCGTGAACCCCGGGCCCCGGCAGGTGGCATAAGTCCCTTCACGCTCGAAGTGGCGGTATGAACCATCGACTTCATAATAATACGTTTTCACAAAGTCCTCGGTCGCAAAGCCGGGCCGGCTGGAACCGCTCGACTGCATGTGTTGCACGATCCAGTCGGCGATCGGCTTGGCGTCGCGCAGGCTATGAGGATGGTGGGCGACCCCGTCCTTGATCACCACCGTAATTTGGCCCCCCAACTGATGATATCGAGCTTCGATGGGCAGCGTGTGTCGTTCCAGGAGGAAGTCGAGACTGCCGCAGACGTTAAGCAACGCGACGTCGTTCCGGGCCAGTGACTCGAGTTTCGCAAAATCGCCCGGCCTGATCGCGGGATTATCGGCGTAGATGCACGACACCTTCTCGGGGTTGGCCGCCGCCCACTCGTACGCGTTGACTCCCCCCTTGCTCATCCCCACGAAGGCGGGCTTTTTCGACAGCCCATGCTTCTCCGTGAGATACGCGTACCAGGCATCCCAAGTCTTGCCCGGATCAGGCGTGATGAACGCGACGTGAAAACCACGGCGGAGGAGTTCGACTTCGGTCTGGGGCTCATGATCCCAGTAACATCCTTGCCAGGACCAAGGGTTGCCAGGAGCCACCTGCTTGGGAACGACCACGATGCAACGCCGTTCCCCCTTCGCCGGGCCTTTCACGGCGAACCTTTCGTCCGCGTCCCGCCGGAACGGCTTGATCGTCAGGCTCGCCTCGTCCATCACATAGTCGTAACGATCGAAGCCGTCGTGCCAGGTGGTCTTCTCCCCCTCGAAGGGGACATAGGCGTCCGCAGCCGACGCAACGCTCGAATTCCCGAACACCGCGGCGATCAGGATCGCGGCGAAACCCAACGAAGAACATCGCATTGGGTGATTACTCATATTGTGACCCATGATTCTAAAAACCCTGTAGCGGCGAATCTCGCGGTTACGGCTTTCCCGAATCGGCAGCCCAGATGGCTCGAATCGCTTCTTCTTGACCAAAGCCCAGGGGAACAGCCGGGCTCGGGTTGTTGGCGTAGTACCATCGCTTCTTGTCCAGGGGGGATCTCAGGGTACGGCTCCCTGGCATCTGAAGGTAACCATTGGGATCCGTTTGCCGCACCCAATCCCAGGCGTAACGCAACCAGTCATTGCGATATTTTTCGCTCTGCTGGGCGAACCAGGTGATTTCATCATAACCCCAGATCCAGATACCACCGGCCTTGGCCTTCCCTGGTTGCTTGCTGACGCCCCAGTTGTCGATCTCCACCAGGTAGGGCAGATGCTCGCATTTCCAACCGCTGAAGGTGATCCCACCTCGACTTTTGCCGTAGATGCCGTCGGAAAATCCGACTTTCAAGATCGCCTCTTGCGGCTTGTCGGGAACCTCCATGATCCGTAGCGGAAACGAGTGGAAGTCCAAAAGCAAGCGGCCCTCGCGCACGAGACCGCCATGCGGAACGTGGGCGTCGCAGAGCACCATGTGTCGGCGGGCGTGCTTGGCCGCATACGACCGGACCAGCGTGAGCACCTGCTCCCAGTGCTGAAAGTCACGGTCGTTGCCGTTCATGATCTCGGCCTGTCCGAAGTGGATCGCTTCAATGCCCAGATCGATATACGACGCCGCCAGATAATAGAACCAGAGCTTGGTTTCCGGCCGGCTCACATCCGGGACCGAGGAGTTTCGTCCCCACTGGTTTTGGCGCCTGCCGTCGGGATAGAGCATGTCGGCATAGCGAAAATTCCGCGTCTCCACCGGTTGCCCCAAAGCGACGAAGGCCCAGTCCGGCACCGGGACCTGCTCTACCTGGCTGGTCACGACCTCGAAGACGCAGGCTTGGAGGATCATCTCCGGATCGGCCTTGTGGACCATCGGAAGCTGCTGCTTCGCCCGTTCGAGATTGCGCAGCAAGTTGGCCTCGCCGGCCCATAAACAGAGGCTTCGTCCTATAAATTTGGCTCCAATACTCTTGAGCATTCGGATGTTATCATTGAGATCCCCCCGACCATTGAGCAGGCCTTCCATCGAGATCGCACGGGACAGGTAGTTTTCCAACACGTCCCGCGACATCGTCCCGTCAAAATGGTAGCCACCGGGCCTCGAAGCCTGCGTTTGCCCCGGCGGCTCTTTCGACGGCTCCGCCGTTTCGTCGGACTTGATCCAAGCGAAAGCAGGCGCGGGAAGCGCCAGCAATAAGACGAGCGCAAAGCGCATCATAAAAAAACCTCCACGGTGGCATCGGGTTTGGAACCGAGCTTACCTTGGAGGTGTTGGCGAGCAAAGGAGCAAGCCGGAGCAACCCGGCTTATCCCTAATATTGCGCTCACGAATCGACGAGAGGTCTTCGACTAAGAAACGTCGATGGGTAGGTGAGAAGGCCCACGGACAAGCGAGTACGCTTGCCCGTGCCACCCTGGCCTGGAGAAACGAACCTGAGAACTCCCGAGGGTAGAGCGGGTAATCCTCGCGAAAATCACGCTTAGAGCACGTTCACCTTATGGCCGCTGGCCGCGTTGGGGAAGCGCAGGAGGAGCGTCTTGGTCTCGGCGTCCCAGACCGCGGCATCGGCGGGCAGGGGTTGACCGTCGACGGTCGCGCCTTTCGGGGCTTCGGGGAGAGCGATGCGAATGGCGGCCTCAGTTTTGTCAGGTCCTTCGGCATGGAACTCGAACCCGCCGTCGGGAGTCTTGTGAGCGTCGAGCGTCTTGCACGCGGAAGCGACGATCGCCGGCCCGGGACCGGCCTGACGGTCGAGATCGAAGAGCAGGCGGCGGCTGCCGGGGCTGAGTTCAACGGAATTAAGGATCGGCAGCTTGGCATCGAAGAGGTCCACGAACTTCCCCTTCAAAGCCAAGGGGGGCCCGGCGAGCGACTCGTCGAGGCCGGCGGCGACCACATAGGGGCCACGACCGACGACCAGGTGGTTCGTCTCGCGATACTCCAGGCCGATCGCCTCGCAGGCCTTTTTAGCCAGGGAGCGGATCTGATCGGCGCCTTCCTTTTGATAGGTCAGCGCGGCGGGGCTGGACTTATCCACGATGACGAATCCCTTGCCGACCTTGTGGATCCCGGCCTCAGCTTCCTTCGCCACCCCGAGTTGCTCGAAGAGATGGTGGCGCGGGGCCGCATACGACATCCCCTTGGCACTGTCGTTCCACCAGGCGTGGACACCGTTGTAGGGATCGGAGTCGTCGCCAACGAAGATGAGGACTCCACCCTGCTTGACCCAATCGGCAAGGGCCGAGTGGACATCCGGAGTCATCGGCTTCATCCCCTCATACGTCATGAGGAGTACTTTGTGAGGAGCCAGGGCCCCCTTGAGAGTGGCATTCTCGAGCTGGACCGGCTCGACGGGGATTCCTCGCTTCACAAACGGCAAGGCCAGGCCGTAGAACGACCCGAGATGTTCATCCGACGGCTTCGGCTCACCGCGATGGAACATCATCGTGTCGGACACGACCACGCCAATGCCCCTCGTCCCGCATTGCCAACGAACGTCGCTCTGCTCCATGTCGTTGAGCGCCGTGATGACGGTCATCAGCTCGGTGGCGTAGTTCGGCGGAATCGGCACCTTGACAACGGACTCTCCCGGTTTGCGCTTGGTTTTGTCGACGGTCGGATAGTTGTGGCGGAAAATCCGTTCGGGCCAGGGCATCACCTCGTAGCGCCAGACCTGAGGCCAAAGGAGCGAGGCAGTGAGGGTATTCTCCCAGTTCGTCTTGTAGTCGTCCCACGAGCGATCGGGATCATCCTCGATCGGGTCGTTCAGAAACCAGACGGTGCCGCCGTTGGCCTGGACCACGTTCATCATGGCACCGTATTCGAGGAAGGCGGCCTCAAACGTCCGCTCACGAACTTCCCCCTCGTAGGCGTTGGGCGTGCGTGACGTACCGGTCCAAACCTGGGCGATGAAGCCGTCGGCCCCGACCTTGATAAGGCTCGACTCCGGGCTCACGATCTTCCAGTGGGCGTAATTGATCAGGCTATGCGTCGGCACGTAGCACTTGACGTGTCGCCCCGTCCGAGCATTCTCGGCCTTTACGAAATCGAAGACTTGTTTCAAAGCTCTCTGATAAAGATAATATTTGAGGAAAGATGCGCGATATTGGGCATCGACCGAAGTATGAGGCGCAATCCAATCTTCGCCGTAATACGCCTTCCATTCGCGCTTGAACCCGGCCGAATATCCCCCGCGAACCCAAAACTCGGGCTCCTCCAGGTGGATCGCCTCGGCGCCGGCGTCCATCGCTCGCTTGACCCCTTGGCAGAGAAACTTGCCGTAGTTCTCTCCCGGCGACATGTAGTACACGTCCCCGCCATGGGAAATCACCTTCCCATGCTTATCCATTTGTGCTTCGTCGACGTGGTTGATCCCATCGAACCGGCCGTAGAGGTAGTCCTGATACTGCCCCCAGGACACTCCCGTCATCAAGTGCGTGACGTACCCCTGGGCCTTCCACTCGACAATCCGATCAGGAAGGCCCGCATCGATCCCGTAACAGATCGCAACGTCGGAACGGAGCTGAATCCGTGGATCCCACCGCGAATGCGTCTGAAAGGTGGTCCGCTCGCGCGTTTGCCCGGGATCGGCCGGCCGCGCCGGGGCGTCGTCAGCTCGAGAAGGGTTAGGACTACAGATGACTGACAGAATCAGGGCACAAAATCCAAAACATGTTCGAATCTTACTCATTGTGGCACCTCTCGGGAGTCCCATTGCCATCAGGCTTGTCCCCCTGGATTGGAGAGTGATCAGATCCACCGCGGCATGAAGGAATATCCGAACGTCTACGCCTCGCGAGGCAAGAAGGTAGGCAAAGCGTATCATGCCGCGAGGAGCCCCATCAAGCCTTCAGATCAGGATAACAGCACGCTTGCAAAGTCGCATGAAAAGCCCATACGCCTCGATTTCGCCACCTCGTCATCCGCCCGATCGAGGACAGATCCATGCCAACGCAACGGGACTCTGCGCACGGAAAAGCCTTCCTTAATCGAAGGCGGACCAGTTTGCCCGCCCGAGAATCGGGAACCTTTCCGCGCCAGATTCATGACCTGTTGAGGCTCGAGCAACCGTCGGATGCAACGATGGATGAGAAAGGAATCCCCTGGGCAAGTCGTTGGCCCGCCCACGATTTCCTACGGACCACCATGTCGGAAGCAAAGGTATTGGTCAAGTCCTCCGCCGCCGAGCGGGCTCATCCGGGAATCTTTCCCAGTACATCGCCACCGTTCAAAAAGCCAAGCCGCCGGCTACGAATCCTCGTTGATTCGCGGCCGACGGCTCCTCACCTTCCAGGGGATCCCTGGCTCATGTCCTGCAGGAATCCCCCATGAATATCAAGTTGGTCTCACTTGTCCACCGAACAAAATGTCAACAAATGAGCACATCAACAAAAATATGACGAGGATCGTGTCAGTGGCTCGCCAAAACTCGATCAGGCTCGGTGGGAACCGTGGCCCTGGCTACGGAATGCGACTTCTGTCGCTCGATCACGAAGGTAATGATCGACGAGATCAGGGCACATCCGGCCATCCCGAAGGCCATGGGACGAGAGGTCCCGTCATGAAAGACCCCGACGAGGGCTCCCACAATGGCACCGACGGCAAACTGCGACATCCCCAGCAAGGCGGAAGCGGCCCCCGCCTGGTGGGGGAACGGGGCCATCACCGCCGCGGTCGCGTTCGGCAAGATGATACCGACCGTCGAGAGACAAAGGAAAATGTCCGCCAAGAAGAGAGGCAATCCACCGACTCCGGTCCAGGCCAGGACCGGAAGAAGAATGGCCGACAGCACGTTGACGAGCGAGGCCACGCGGAGGATGTCGTGGGTGTTGTAGCGACGGGTTAACCAACGATTAACCTGGGCCGAGCCGATCAGGCCGACGGCATTGGCGGCAAAGATCAAGCTGAACGTCGTCTGTGAGAGTCCAAAGAACTGCATAAACAACGACGGGGCCGAGGCGACATAGGCGAAGATCTGTCCCAGCGCCAGGCTCACCGGCGCGGCGTAACCGACGAACCGACGGTCAACGATCATCGCGGCATAGCGGCCGCCAATCGCGGCAACCGAATCCCGACTCCGGCGCGAGGGAGGATGGGTCTCGGGCAGATCGATGGCGACGGCCACACCGCAAATACACGCGAAACTCGCGAGAGCCCAGAAGATCAGCCCCCAACTACCGATCTGCATCAACCAGCCGCCGACGGTAGGGGCAAGGACAGGAGCGATGCCGATGACGAGCATGAGCATCGAATAGATCCGCGCCGAGTCTTCCTCCTCGAACGTGTCACGGACCACGGCCCGCGCGATCACCATGCCCGTCGCTCCTGCCAACCCCATCACGAACCGGGCCAGGATCAACATCTCGATCGAACGCGTAAACGCGCACAACGCTGACGAAACGGCAAAAGCGGCCGCACCATAAAGCAGAGGCAACCGTCGGCCCAGACGGTCGGAAATGGGGCCGCAGATGAGTTGCCCCAATGCCAGACCCGCCAGAAAGAGCGAAAGCGTCAGTTGCATCGCTCCGCCTCGCGCCCCAAGATCGCGTTCGATCTGAGGAAAGGCCGGCAGATACATATCGATACCGAGTGGACCAAAAGCGTCGAGCAAGCCGAGGAGAATGATAAAACGCAGCCCAGCGCGAGATGAGCGGGAAGCGACTTTGCTGTGGGAAGCGTCAAGCGCCGACAATTCATCAATGGACATGCAATTAATCTCTGGAGTCTTGGGATGCGGTCGTGCGGAGGGAGGCGTCGTCGAGCGATGTAGACAAGGGTAATTAACAAGCCGGCGATTCGCAGGTTTGAGATTTCCGCGTTCGTTCGGTGTTCGACGAACGTCGCCAATTATAGGAGCGTCGATCGCCGAGGCAACTCCCGCAGAGCGGGCGGCCAAAGCCATCTCCTAAAGTCCGACCCCACAGGACATTACACCAAACGACCACGAAAACCCCGTCGCATTACCCAGCTCACCTTCCGGTTCTTGCTTTCTTTGATCAGCAAATGGAAGATCGATGAGCCGTAGCCCATAGCTACGGCGGCCGGCGGGTGCCGGCTCGGGGCGCGATCACCTGGGATGAAAAACCGTTTATCAGGAACTTCGGCATGCGACGCCTCCCTCTCTCCTTGCTGCTCTCGGTAACCACCCTCCTGGTTGGAGGATCTCGGACATCGGCTCAAGAACCGATCCCCTATGGCGAGCCGATCAAGCTCGAGTCGGCCTTGCGGCTCGTGGCGGCGGCGGAAGCCGAAGCCAAGAAGCACAACTGGCCCGTGGCGATCGCGATCGTGGACAACGCGGGTCACCTGGTCGCCTTCCACCGCTTGGATAACACCCAGTTGGGAAGCATTGAGGTTGCTCTGGGAAAAGCCAAGACCTCGGTCCTCTTCCGCCGCCCGACGAAGTCGTTCGAGGATACCCTGGCCCAGGGAGGCTCCGGCCTGAGGGTGCTGCGGTCATCGGCAACCCCGGTTGAAGGGGGTCTGCCGATCCTCCAGGACGGCAAGATCATCGGGGGAATCGGTGTGTCGGGAGTGCGGCCGAATCAAGACGGCGAGGTCGCGACCGCGGCCGTGAAGGCCTTCGAGACACCCAAGGCTGCCAAGCGTTGATTAGGATACGACGTCATACACCGGCGGCTCATCCGTGGGCCCACCGTTGATTGAGCCAGCCTCGAGTCAAGCATGAGACTTTGCGGGAAGAAACTGGGCGATTCTGCCTGGAGGCGAGCGCCTGTAGGCAGAACGCCCGGTTTGCGTTTCCGAGGTGGTGTCGCCGGAGAAAGGCACAACCGGCCGGCCTCCGATGCAAGGGCATTTGACTGTTGAACCTTGCGGGTTGAGGCTTAACGCGATGACCGATGAGGGTTGATGCGGCATCGGCATCGAGGGGAGAGCGTAGCCCGAGGCCACGTCGGCGGGTGTCCCCGCCGTCGCCCGTGCCCGTTGGCCGACCGATCGTGTTCCGCTTTACCTCGCCAGGTCCAAGACTGCCTGGGGCAGCTCGACCCTGGTCGAAGCATTATATTGGTTCAGCCTGTCCTGGAGCGTGTCGATCTCGGCCTCCAACCGACGTACCATTTCCAGGACCTCGGGCTTGGTGATCGTGGCCGCGTAGCGATACTCGACGCCGTTGAATCCAGGTTCACTGCCGTGCTTGGTATTCAGACCGTTGAGCATCTGGATCAGGGCTTTCTTTTCACCCAACCGCAACACATCCTCATAGATGGCAACGTTGGCCCGTTGGATCGCCGCCTTGACGACGATCAGCCCTTCCTGGAGCGACAAGTGTCGCTCGTACTCGGCCTGCACGTCCACGACAGTACGGTTGTCCTCGCCGCGCTGACCCACGAGGACGCTGTTGTAGGTCTCGATATACGTCCGAGCCTGGGCGAGCCGGCCGGCCAACCGGTTCTTGACGGAGAGAGCCTTGGCGAGGCTCAACGTCTCGTTCTGCTGCATGGGTCCAATCTCCTCGGGAGCGCCGCCGTGCGACCCCGCGATTCGTTGTATCCTTTGAGGCGAGCAACGACCTGGCCTGAGCATAGAGACAAGCCGAAACGGATTCAGGTTCGCGCTGGTCCCCGCACTCAACCCAGGCGCTGCCAGGTCTGCCGGAGGAGCAAGGTTGGGGCGGGATCACCGCGGAACTGCCAATTCCATGACTCACTGCCCAACTGGCAACGGAGCATCCAGGCTGTGGCGAAAGGGTGCCTGATAGCCGCCGGACACGCTCGGAGCCAGACCCCGAGCCCTCGCACAGAATGAAACCGCCTTCGTACGCCGGCCAACCAGGCTTCCGAGGTGCGCCGGTAATCCTCCGTCCCATCTTCTTGCGAGACGAGGGCGAAGTAACCGCCCGCACAGGCTTCCAACTGCCCTCGAGCCGGATACCAGCCGCCGAACGCCCGGGCCAGTCGGGCAAAGTGGAACTTCGCCGACCCGTAAGGGAAGTCGGTCGGAGGCCGCAAACAGTCGTCCGGGTCAAGCCGGTCCGGGACATGGATCACCGTGGTGATGAACCGCCCGGCCCTGGAGCAAGGGTCGAGCAGCCGGTGCACCGTCGCGAACAGGTGGCGATAAATCAAGGCGTCCCGACCGGCGGCGGCATCGGCCGGTTGCACGAAGTGTTCGATGGACCCGTTGGCGATCACCGCATCGAACTGCCGGTCCCACTCGCAACCGAGCTGCTTGTAGTCCTGAAGCTTCACATCCAACCCGGCATGTCGCCCGCGCCGGACTTGCTCCGGGGAGACGGTGATCCCCAACGCCCGCGCCCCTCGAGCCGCAGCCGCCTTGAGGATCCGCCCGTATCCGCATCCGATGTCGAGCACCCGCGAGCCGAGGCCGCACCCCGCTCGGTCCAGGAGCACCTCCGCCTGTCGCGCCTGAGCGACCTCGTACGGTCGCTCCGCATCTCCTTCGAAAACCCCTTCCGTGAAGTCCTCGAACCCACATGCGGGCATGAAACCGTCGAGCACCGAGTAGCACGCAACCACCCGCGGGGTCGTCCGCCTCCATCGCGACGACGGGATCTCTTGCGACGGGATTTCGTCAGGCAAAGCCGAAGGGTCCTCAACGGCCATGGTTACGCCCCTCCGTTCCGACATCGGTTTCCGCTCAGCTCAAAGGGGAAGGCTTGGGCCAAAATCTCAACATCCGTGCGACGTTGGCATACACATTCTTTTTAACCGTTAAAACATCTTGAATCTCCCTACAGTTTACAACACCGAGACCTCCGAGAAAATGGCCTTAGCGGCTATCCGGATAGGGTTTGGCCGCGTGAGATTAAAAAAGATGGGTGGCCGGGGAGGAGCGCAGCGACGCCCTGGGGACAGGCCTTGGCCGATCCCCGGGTCCTCGAAGACTCGTCCCCGGCCACCCAAATCACGCATTCGCCTATCAAAATTCTCTTTCCGGCAAATCTCTTACTCTCCGTCTGTTATGCCACAGAGGAGCCAGTAACCCCGGACTCATCGAGGCGCGGGTTTCTGCAAAAGCTCGCGGATGATTGCTTCGAGTCGGTCGTGCTGTTTAATCTTCCCGATCATCGTACCTTCCTTGTCGATCACGAAGAGCGAGGGGAAACCTTCGAGGGCGTAGCGTTTGCAGGTCAGCCCCGTCCCCTCGGGTTTCCGATCGGCCGCCTTCGCTGGATCGGGACGGTCGAGGAGCACGCGGAAGGGCAGGTCGTGACCACCCCAAATCTCCTTGTGAGCGAAGGCGATTTGACGATCGTATTCAGACCTCGACTGAACCGACTGATCATGTAAGCCAACGATCACCAGCGGCTGTCCCTCGAACCGGCGGTGCAGATCGATGAGATAAGGCATCGAACCGAGGCAGGGGCCGCACCAATAGCCCCAGAAGTCGAGAATCACTACCTGGCCGCGAAAGTCGGCCAGATGGACGGGCCGGCCGGTGTCGAGGTCGGTCGTCTCGATCTCAGGAGCCGGCTTACCAACCATCTTCTGATGGAAAGCCATCTCGACTCGCATCGGCGCAAGCTCGAGCCGCCCATCGCCGGCCTGAACCACGAATTCACGCTCAGCCTCCGCAAAACGGACGCGGGCCTTCCAATCATCGGACTGGATAGTGAGAATATATTTTCCTTCAAGAAGTAGAAGGTTGATCTCATCGCTTCGCAATCGGCCTTTGCGGGGCAAGGTTGTCATGAAGACATCAAATCGGAACTCAGGGAGCTCGGGGCGAGGCCGCACGGAAACCATCAGGAGATCCAAGGCGTCTGGTGACGAATCCGGCAGTTCCCACTCGACAGGAATGTGCACTGGCCGTCCCGGAGCGAGCACCACGTCGAGGGGCTCGACCGGCCCGGAAAGGTCAATCAGGCGATAGGCGAAGCGATGGAAATCCTTGTCGGCAATGCAGACCGTTTGCGGAGGCTGGTATTCGCCCGGTTTCTTCGGTTGGCTCGGGAAAGTTCGGACGACCGGGCTGAGGACAAAACGCCCCTCACTGTCCGTCCTGACGAGGGTTCCCCCGCCGAAATGGGGAAGCATCACCGGCGCATCGTGCTCCCTCGTGGCGTCGGGTTCGAGCCAGTTCTCACTAGCGATCACCCGGCCAACGACGGCGTCCGGCACCGGCCGTCCTTCCGGGTCACGAACCTGGCCTCGGATCGGCGGTAAAAGTGACACGTTCAGCGCCGCCGGGTCGTCCTTCGTGTTGTCGAAGAAGATGATCATCGGCCGGGCGTTCTCGGGCGAGGCCCGCAGAACGATCGGCTGGTCGATTGCCATCGCGATCGTACACCGCCCCTCACCATCCGTCTTGAGACGCGACCAGACAACCCGAACCTCAACGCAGCAAGTCACCTCGACACCGGAGACAGGGCGGCCTTCGGAGTCCTTCATCCGCAACTCGATCGACTTCCAGGGAGCCGTCGTCAACGCGAGATCGAGGGCGGCCGTCCTCTTACCCGCCTCGACCTTTCCGATGGCGCGCTCGAAGCCTGGAGCCAGAACGAGGTAGCGGAGCCTCAAGGATCCCCAAGGAAATTTGGCGACGTCGATCCGATAATGGCCCCGCGCATCGGTCCGAGCCGTCGACTCTTCGGTGAAAGGAAGACGGGGAGGATCGGCAGGGCCGAACAGGATCATCGCCCCCTCAATCGGAGCCTTATGATCGTCGATCACCCGACCTTCGATGACACGGACGGCGGAATTCCCAGGCGGGTCCGCTTCGACACTGGCAATCGCAGGGGCTTCGGAGACGACGAGACCCAACAGTAGCCATACGGATATGATGAAAGTCCATCGGTTCATAGCTTACCTCACCACACTCGGGGACGGCCTTGCAGGGAACAGTCGAGGCGAATATCACGCGCTGTGCCAGCGTAAGATAACGAAACCCTCCTACACCTGTAAAGATCCTCGACACACCCAGGGCCGATCGAGCCCTCATAGAGCATTCCTTCTTCATGTAATCTCCCAAAAAACATATTTGTAACGCGAGTCTCTAACTCTTCGAGGCCAGGCCTTACCTGCCAAGGCCGTTCACAAGAATCGCGGCTAATCAAGGCATGACCTACGAGCATGGATCCCGATCAACGACTCCGATCGAGACATGGACTTTCTCTTTCGGTCTCTCGATAATCAACGATGTATCCACATCGCCAACAAAATGGCTCCAGACAGGATTCCAGTGATGCGCATCTCAACGCGACGTTTCTTGCATATCGCCATTTTTGTCTATCTGTGTTACGTAAACCCGACGGAGCCTCTACGGGCGGACGAACTGCCCAAGCCGCCAACCGGCGAGGTTCGGCTTGGGAGCGGCCGAGTCGTCGACTATACGATCCACTTCGATAGGAACTCACTTCAGGACAGCGTGCGCGTTGGGGAGAGTCTGATCGCGCTGACGTCTGCGGGATGTTTGCTCCGCTTCGAACTGCCGACGGTACGCCTGGTTCGTGAGCAAATCGGGACAGAGCAAGTGATCTGCCTCGGTCGGGGTGAAGGCGGAGCGGTGCTTGCAGGCCTCTCCGATGGTCGCGTCTGTCGTGTCGACCCTGCGACGCTCGATCTGGCCGACGTGGCCAAGCTCGCCGCGCCGCCGCAGTGGATCGGCTGGTCCAAGGCCAATGGCAACCGACCGGCAGGTCTGGTCGTCATCACCGAAGCGACCAAACCCGTAGATCGAGACGGCCGGCACTGGAATGTCCCTAACTCGGTCGTCAACGACCTCTCCACGGGAAAGACGTTCGCCCTCGAAAGTCTCGCGACGACCTTCCTGCTCGACCGTGCGGGGCGGGTCTGGCTCGGGGCCGACCGAGGCGAATGGGGAGGCAACGTCTGGCGCGTCGACCTGATCAAGGGGAGGGCGGACGCCATCCAACCGCCGCCGTCCCACAAACCCGACCGCAAAGCGTTCTGGCAAGGCGTCACAGGATTCATCGAGCTCCGCGACGGACAAGTCTGGGCCTTTGGAGGCACGTCACATATGGGCTTCAACTCGGGATACTTGACGCGTCTCGATGAAAAGGAACCGCGCTCACTGCTCACTTTCGAAGGCCCGCACGGTCCTGAGGAGAAAGTCGATCCTGACCGTCCGATGTTGCCGGTCACGCGGGTCGTCGAAGAGAACAACAGCCTGCTCGTCTTCTCGTATAGTGACGTCTTCCGGTTCGACAAGAAACTCAAGTCAGGAAAGCGGGTAGCCTCGCTTGAGATCCAGTATCGCTGGGGACGGCCCGACGCCGTGGGCGCTTATCCCTCCCTTCGGACTGTTCACCCACCGACGCGCGAAGGGGAGCCTTATGCCCTTGCCACGATCGCCGACGGTTACGTACTCCTGGATGGAGCCAAGGTCATCCCCCATAGGCTTGCCGGACAGCTAGGTGCGTCACAAGTCCATAGGGTCCTCAATACGTCAGAAGGGAATCTTATCTTAGAATCAAATGATCAGCTTCCCACGTGGCAGCTTGGTGCGAAAGGGTGGGAAATCGCTTCGTTCGCCCCGCCCTTAGAACCTGCCCCGGATAACGATGCCGCGGAATTGGAGAAGAACGACGAAGATTGGTACAAGACCCACATCCTAGTCGGCCCCGGCGGGGCGATTTACACCGTAAGCAGCACGTCGACGAGCCCCGGAACTCGCACGACGGCCCGTCGAGCCCGCGGAAAGTCCGAGCAAATCGGCCGGGAGGAATCGTCGCTGGTTCCCTCGTATTCGTTCATCACGGCCGACGGCACGCTCTGGAACATCGATTTCGGAGCTCTGCTACGATTCGAGAAGGGCCAGTGGGAAACTGTAGCTCACGTGTCGGAGAAAAGCTCCCCTTACTACCTGGCCCCCCTCGACACGAACGGCCCGCCTTGGCTCTTACTTGACCAACGAAGCGAACGACTATGGCGGCTGGATCACGGAGCGAAGGGGGAAAACCCTCGGCTCACCTCGGTCAAAATCCAGGAAGGGGGAAAAACGCTTCGCATTGTCGGTGCCATTCGATGGACCAACGATGCACTTCTCCTCTCGACGGATTCTGGCCTACGGATTTTCACCCCCGCCACACAAGTCCTTTCTCGCGCCGACCTGCCCGAGCCGGCACAGCCGGCAACCTCACTTGCCCGTGATGGACTCGAACGGCTCTGGCAAGGAAACGCGACTGGTCTCTGGCTGTGCGCCCCCAAGGCAAAGACACTGGAGTCCTTCGACCGCGTTCCCTGGATCGCTCAGGGGGGAATCGAGGCCCTTGTCGCGGATCCACAACACACCGACGGGGTCATCTTGGCCCTCGGCCCCCGAGGGGTCGCGTTCCTTCGGGCAAGGCAAAAGCCTTGAATCGTACTCCAGAAACCAATACCTCGCGACGCCCACGTGAACGGCATAACTCTCAATGTCGTTCCCTCTCCAGGAACCGTGCCAGCGGCCCGCTGGCCGGCACTGGAGGGGAGACGATGGGAACCTAGCAACAAGAGCATGCAATCACGCCTGTGTTTTCGATGCAACTCCTGCCGTTTGACTTCCTTCGCGAACTGAAAGGGAAGTAGCTGTTCGATCCTCTACACCACATCCAGTTCTGATGAAACAGAGTGGCTTCTTGGCATGACCCAAATCATACCGATACTCACTTGAACTCATAGAGTACGCATGCTAACCTAGTGTGCAAACGCATCCTGCACAGAGCCCACTGGGGATGATGAACTCACTGACTCGGCCGGCAAGTCTTTTTCCGAAAGAGCGTCCCATCTTGATATTCCGTAAGGCAGGGCCTTGACCCGCCTGGGTCGTTCGCGAAAGTCTCGGCAGGCCAAGGCCTGCCCTACGAATCAAAACTTGCCGAATGCACCACTTACTGCCAATTCCGAATTGGCCTACCTACTACCTGGCCTTCATTCCGCGAGATTCAACATGCTAAGATTTCTTAAATTTTCGATAATTCTTCTTTTGATATCGCCCATGATATCCAAGGCGGAAGATCCCGACCTTGAGAAAACCGTTTGGCGGCTTTCGATGCTCAGGCAAACTCTTGAAGCTTCCAAATTGGCGAGCATGTCCGAGAAGCCTTTAATGAAGGCTTATATCGCCGTGCTCAATTGGGAGGATGACCCCGATCTGCGAGTCCAGGGTATTACGAGCTTTGACCATGCCCTATCGGAAAAGCTTGCAAAAGAGGTTCTTCCATTCTTAAAGAGTAACGCAGTCAAGGATCCTGAATGCGCAGCCATGCTGGCGAGCTTCTATGACGATGGGATCGGGGTCACCAAAAACCCAAAGACGGCATTCAAACTCTACCTCGACACGGCGAGGAAGGGGCATCCAAAGTCGATGCGAAGACTTGCCGTTTGCTATCTCAACGGCGATGGAACAACGCAAAACAATCAGCAGGCGCTCCTGTGGCTAGAAAAGGCATCCAAAGCAGGCGACACCTGTGCAATGGTCCTCCAAGGCCAACTCTACGAAGAAGGCAAAGTCACCTACAAGAGCAATTCATCCGCTAGTTATTGTTATGAAGAAGCTTCAGAATTGGGATCCGCAGAGGGAGCCTATCGAGCAGCAATGCTAAAGTTGTCGCTAGCCGAAATTACGATAAAGGGCAAAGACATCAAGGGCACATCAACTTATCTTCGATTGTACAACAAGCAGCTCGAAGAGGCTTCGAAACGGGGATACTTAGACGCCGACTTTCACCTTGGTATTTCCTTAAGATGCATAGGGTCGCCGCTGTCAATCAAGGCCAACGAAGAACGTAGCTTCGAGTATTACCAGAGGGCCGCTAAGTCTGGTCTCTGTGACCATCTGGCTCATCTGGCTTGCTGTTATTTACGAGGGTGGGGTTGCAAGAGCGACCCCAACAAGGCAGATCAACTGCTTCATAACGCTCTTGCCGCCGCGAAGCGAGAAGGACACAAAGATATTGAGATTAAGATTCAAAAAGTTCTCTCGGCGACCTCTCACGAAGATCGGTTGACCAAAATTGCAGAGGTCTTTGATTGGTCCCCTCCGAAGGCAATGAACGTCGTTGCCAATACTGATCAACAAGCTGATGAAAAAATCGAAACCAACCCTGCTCCTGCCATCCGTCAACGGAGGCCACAACTCGTCCTAACAGATATCATTTCAAATCCAAGCATCTCATCTCGTTATTATCACCTCGATGGGCGAATTCAGAATATTTCTCAAGTTGCACTGAAGAGTGTAAAAATCACGGTCAATGCCGAGGATCGAGCGGGTCGACTAATTACCTCTGAGGTTGGCTTTGTCACCCCCAATCCGCTGCCTCCAGGAGCGATCGGCACGTTCTCGATCATGGGGAGGGATGACCCCAGGCTCGATCACGTCAAAGTCGACTTCTCGCTCATTCTCGGTGAGGCCGTGCCGTGGATCGACCGAAGCGGCAAGAACGTCCATCAATAGCTCATTTTTGGGGACGAAGCTCGTTTCTGACCGATGGTAGAATGAGATGGTATGAGCACAACACCGAAGCCATCCGGTCATGACCATCGTCTCGAACGTGCACGGCTCTCCCTGGAGGGATTGGCTCGTTCTTTCGCCGAGCGCAACGGCAGTGTTCAAGGGATCTCTCCCCGGTACGGAGGGCACAAGAAGGCATCCCGGTGCGGCGAACGCGATGGCGACGGACCGTTGCGATCAGTACCCCTCGGCGAAGCTCTGCGTCTCGGTACCGCCAGCGCCACAGAGACGTCCGTTTTGCCGATCGATAGCAATGCCCGCCCAGTAGCCGACAAACATTGCGCGCTGTGCTGGGTCCAGCTCGCGGATCTCCTGGCCCAGCGCCCGGACGCCCGCGAGGACCTTGGCATCGAATGCACCGGCTGCCACCTGCGCAACCGATTTCGACCCCATCCAGTCGGGGGAGAGAAAGGCGGGCGCAGCGGCAGCCGCCTGAGCATCGAGGCCGAATGCGACGATGTTCGCAACGACCTGCACGGTGCGCTGGTGCAGCCCGCCGCCGATGGCCGTGCTTGCGAGAATCGGGCGGCCGTCGCGAGCAACGATCAACGGGTTCATTTCCTCGGGGAGCCGATGTCCGGGACCGGCCTGCTGGATCTTGTCCTGCTGAAATGAGGCCGAATCGGGAATCGACACACCGTCGACGAAGATCCCCGTGGTCCCCCAGAGCACCGCATTGATCGAGTGAGTGACGGCCGCGACGTTGCCCCACCGATCGACAGCCACAACGCCCGAGGAATGGCGTGGGCGATCGTTCGCCCCGCGCCCGGCGACTAGCTTCGTGACGAACGGTAACTCCCCGCTCTGCATACGGTCCCAGAACCACTGCGCGTGCGCCCGCGTGAGCCGCGCTCTCGGCGAGAAGTCGCGCCCGGGGTAACGGCTGGCCATCGGCTCCGGACCTTCGAAAACAAGCTGGTTCTTCGTGATCTGCATCAGCCGGAAGAGGCTTTCGGGCGTTCGTGCCGGTGGGCCGAGCTGCTCCAGGCCGGCGAGATCCGCGACTTGCAGCGCCTCGACGAGGTCGACTCCGCCCCGTGACGAGAGGCCCGGCGCGACGACCCGGGCACCGAGGAAGTTCGCCTCGGTCGGGGCCTCCCACGTGGCACGGTAGGCCTTTAGGTCGCCGAGAGTGATCTTCCCACCTTCGCGCCGTACGGCGTCGACGAAGTGGTGCGCCCACTCGCCGTTGTACATGACCGCCGCGCCCTGCTCGGCCACCCGGCGCAGAGTCGCGGCCAGCTCCTTCTGACGGAATCGATCACCGTCGCGGTAAAACGCGCCATCCGGCCTGGTGAAGACGCGCCGGGTTTCAGGCAGCCGGCCGAGCACGTCGCGACGATACTGGATGAACCCCGCAAGCACGGAATCGATGTCGATTCCTTCCTCGGCGAGCGCAATCGCCGGCGCGACGATCCGCGCCATCGGCAGCTTGCCGAATCGGTCGTGCGCCGCCTGCACGCCCGCCATGAAGCCCGGCACGAGGGCCGTTCGCCCGCTCGGGGCGCCGGTTCCGGCGGTCAAGTCCGCCTTCGGTATCGAAAGTGGATCCGTCTCGTCGATCGGCGTGTTATATGCAGCGTTCAAATAATGATATTGGTGCACACTCGCATCGTAGTACACCATGCTAAGGATTCCGGCGAAGCTGATGTAGGACCCCGCCGCCTCGACGATCTGCGACATCGCCGTGGCCATCGCCGCGTCGGCTGCGCTCCCCCCCTCTTTCAAGATCTCAGCGCCCGCGTGCACCGACTGCTTGCCGCTGAGTCCGACGACCAGCCCCTCGCGTCCTTCCCCGAGGCATTGGTGCGGCGCGGCCCGCGCGGACTCCTGGCCGCATACTGAACGGTCGCAGAGGGCTATCGCACATATGATGGTCAGGATAAAGATCTTGGCTCTCATGGAATGGCCTCTCAACTCGTAAACCCAGCAAGGGCGCAACGGTCACGCTCGCCCGTCACGCGTGGCGTCGATTGGCTGCTTCTGTCCATCGAAGAACAAATCGAGTCTCTCCATCCTTGATGGCCACATCCAAATCCAATCATCCTTAAAGTCTAACTCTACTATTCGATTTCCAGGACAACAGCATCACGACAAAAGGGCATCGAACGCCATCCGCGAACGCCGACGATATTCCCGACGATTTGGTAAGCGTAGAGTGAACTTCACTCTTTCGGCTTTACCTCGTTCAGATCCGCCACCAGGGCCGAACCGCCGGCGACTCAGGAGGGAGAACGTCCCTCACCTTCACCACCCGGTCGTAAAGCGCGTCCATCTCGTGCCGGAGCCACGAGGCCCGGTTCTTGAGGAAGATTTCACCGAACGTGTAGAATGGGCCGAGTCGCCTGCCACCGATCTCCAGATAGCTCCCAACTTCATTCTCGTGCGGGTTCCGTTCCTCCCAGGCGAGGACGACCTTACGGACATCTTCGTCCCCTGACTCCAGGAGGGCCGCCCGGGCGTCGGCCGTCTTCTCCTGGTCGTCCGAGGCTTCCAGAGCCCCCAGGAGCTCCCGCTGGCTCCATGGCTTGGCGATGAGGGCCAGGATGGCCGCGATCTTGGAGCGGTTCGCCGGGGTGTCATCGATCAGGCCCCTGCGAATGAGCGGGAGGGCCAGGCCGGGGGCGTGCTCGAGGGCGAGGAGGACCGCCTCTCCCACTTCCGGCCCGCCCGCTTTCGGAAGGGCGGCGAGGAGTTCCCTGGTGCGGTGTCCGTGGCGGAGAAGAAACTTGAGCGACGTGATCCAGAGATGTGGTTGGGGAAGCTGAGCCGCAGGGTCGAGCCTGGAGAGTAGGGCATAGACAGGATCGCACCAGCAAGGGTCATTGTGCCGCTCGATGATCTCCAGCGCCGCCGAAGTCAGCCCGCTCGGTTGACTGCGGAGAGCGTCCTCCAGGCACCGGTCGAGGTCCGTCGCCCCCAGATCAGAGAGGGCGTGGAGGGCGTCAGCGGCCCGGTATTGCACTCCCAGCTCGCGCCGCAACCTCTGCCGCCTCATCTCGCAACACTGCTCTGCCCGCGGGGCCGTCAACGCCGACAGGCCGGGCAGACCTGCGGCCGCCTCGTGTGCCGCGGGCCAGTCCCCGATCAGGGACGACAACCATAGTCGTCGCTCCGGGGCGGTCCAGGCCGTGCAGAAGGCGGCGATGGCCTCAGAGGAGGCCAGTACGGCATCAGCGACGCGGTAGGGATGGGCGTCGCGGCCCGAGAGCGGGGTCAGGGCACCGCCCTCGAGCAGGTCGTTGACCGCGATGGTCACCGCGCAAGCCGACGGGTGGAGTTCCCGCAGCCGCTGCTCGGGCGGTTCCGGCCACCGGAGCGACTCCAGGTAGTTCTTGTAGAAAAAGGTGTCGAAATACTCCGCCGAGTCGTCCCAGAAATCCACGTCGATGGCCTGGCCTTCAACCTTATGGCTGATGCAACACCCCCGGCCGTGGAAGTAATACTCCCATTCAGGTAATCCCGGCACGGGGCCGCTCCGCGGGCCCCCCTCCGGATGTCCCAAGGCCCCGGTGACGGCCAGGGCGGACGGGGCCCCACGAAGCCGGGTACGAATGATCTCAGCCACCCAGAGCTGCCGCTCCCGGTGCCGGACGAGACCGATCAAGGCCCACGTCTCCCACGGGGACGGCAGGACGTCCGGATCAGGCAGGCCCCGGAGGGACGAGGCGATATCCGCAGGCTCGGGCCCACCGGCGCGGGCAAGGGCTTCGAGGAGCGCGTCGAATCGGGGGTCCATGGGGGTTCTCTACCTGTCGAGTTCGTCACGCGGGGATGGCCGCACAGCGCTCCGAGGTTGGAGCATAAGCCCCGGCCCGGTCGTCGTCCAGGAGTCGATCGAGGCCATGCGGACTCTGGAAGCAATCTTGCGGTGGGCCCGGGGATGGGTCGCGAACCACGCGTCGGGCAATTACTCCGCGGACCAATCGATCGGATGGGCCGGCAATCGCTCCTGCACGTCCTTCAGGTACGTACGCGAACGGATCGCCCCCGGGTGGTCATACTGAGAATCGCTTGTGGCTCATCCGCCAAGTGGCTTTCCCGCAGGGTGGGCACTGCCCACCAATCTCGTGGCTTCGACCAGGGTTTAATCCCTGGTGGGCAATGCCCACCCTACAAGAAGGGAACTTGCCGAACGACCCTTTGATCATTATTATTAAATCTCTTCACAACACCAGATCATTCACAATCCACCAGCATTCACGAAGACCTGGCAGGCGTCAGTGACCTGTGCATCGGAAAGGCTTGATCGGCGGTGCCCACTTGAAACGGAACGGGGATCCCTACTGGCTCCGTCCGGCGCTAGCGAGAGTGCCGAGGGAATAGCCACGCGAAGAAGAGGATTTCAGAGGCGAAGAGCGAGGCGAGGACTGCCAGGCCAATCGCCGCTGCGCGGTGGTTCTGTTTCGCGTCGGCGAATAGCCACCGATCAAATTTCCGAACGAGGAAGGGCATCGTGAGAAAGCTCGTCGCCGCCACGCTCAACACGTTGCCGATGAAGATGCCAAGCGCCGGCGCAAGTCCGCTGAGCAGGGGGTTCAGGTAAAGAAGCTCAAGCGCGACGATCGGATAAAGGCCAAGGAGCACGAGCAAGGCCGTTTTCCAGTCCGGCGGTCCTTTTCCCGTTGTGGGGTCGATCGGCACCCAGCCGGGGAAAGATGTCGCAAGGCGCACCAATTCCTCGCCTTCGATAAACGCCCCGGCTTCCTTGTGCATGGCGGCCCGTTCCGGAGACTCGATCCACGCGTTCAGTTGCGCGGTCGTTTCGAACCGCAACATCGTGATCCAGTGGGTACCGCCGGGCGACGGAGGCTGAAGATATGTTCCCAGATAACCCGGATAACGTGCTTGGGTTTGCTGCATCCGGGCCGTCCACTCTCGATAGCTGTTCTCCATGCCGGCCCTGATCTTTGAGAAGATGATCTGCGTGGCCGTCGCCCCGGGCTGCGATCCGTCGGAAGATTCTGCTTGCAGCACTTCGCCAAGGTCACCGATCGTCAAGGGTGCGAGTTCCTCCAGGATTCTCGTGCGCTCGCTCGATTGCTGCCACGCGGCTACGTGTTCCTGGGAATCGAAGTTCAGCAGGATCGTCCAGGTCTCGTCGTGCTCGCCCGGCGGAATGATGTCGCCGCTCTTGAAGCCCGGAAAGGCGGCAACCGCTACGTCGTGCCTTCCCTTCCATGCGGCGAAAGCATCCTCGCAGCCGGGACGGATTCGTGCGGTGGCGATCATGACCGTCGGGGTGTTCATCGTGCGCCCAAGTCCCTCGGTAACTCGGCCAGGCGCGAAAAAATTCGATCGGCGCTCAGGGGAAGACTATGGAAGCGAATCCCGGTCGCGTCGGCAAGTGCGTTGCCCATGGCGGCGCTAACGGGAATGATGGGAGCCTCGCCGATCGGCTTCGCGCCGAGGGGGCCGTAACGATCGTGGGTCTCGACGAAGAAAAGCTCGGACCGGGGGATATCGGCGAAGGCAGGAATGCGGTAATTACGGAAGGTGGAATTAACGACCGCACCCGACGCATCAATCACCATCCGCTCGAAGAGGGTCGACCCGATCCCCTGGGCGATTCCACCTTCGACCTGTCCCCGTGCCTGCATCGGGTTGATGATCTTACCGGCGTCGAAGGCTTGCACGCTCTGAAGGATGCGGATCTCGCCGGTCACGCGATGAACCGCGATGCGAAAACCGTGAGCCAGGAAGGATGTGGAACGAGGTGTTCCATAGGCCTTGCGCGATACGTGGAGTTTCTCTCTCAGTGGGGCGGTATCAAAGAGCTGTTGCAACGAGAGGGCTCGATCCCCGCAGTGCACATGCCCGTCGTCGAGGCGACACTGTTCCACCGGGACGTCGGTAAGCTCGCTGGCCAGGTCAAGAAGATTCTCCCGCAACGCTTCGGCAGCCCTTTGAACGGCCAGTGTTGCCACACTGATTCCCGTACTGGCGAAGGTACCCGTGTCGTAGGGCGTTCCGTCCGTATCGGGGAAATCCATGGCGACGGCCGCCGCCCTCGAATTCAATACGGTCGCTGCGACCTGCCGCTGCGCGTTCCGGATGCCGTTGCCGAATTCGGCGGAGCCTATCCCCAAGTGGTAGGTTCCCTGGGCCAGCAGCGCCATGTGGGCTTCCGAGCGATGCTCCGAGGGGGGAGAGCAGTCTTGCGCGTGGATGGCGATGCCACGTCCTTCCAGCCATTCGTCGCCGTCGGGTTTTTGGTCGCCCCGGCCGCTCGCAAGCGCCTGTTCGACGAGATCAAGACACTGGTCCAGCCCATAGCTGCCGATCACACCGTCGTGCGGTGAGGGCCAGATGCTATGAAAGGGGTCGCGCGGTCCGATCATGTTCCTGCGCCGCATCGTGAAGGGATCGATGCCCAGCTCGGAGCCGAGTTCGTCGAGGGCAGACTCAATGGCGAATGCGGCCTGGGTCGCGCCGTAGCCTCGGAAGGCACCCGAGGGCACCGTGTTCGTGTAAACCGAGTAGCCGGTGCCTTTCTTGTTGGGGCAACGGTAGGTGGCCATCGCCGAACCGAGCGACGCGGCGAGGACCTCACCGCCGTGATTGCCGTAGGCTCCCGTGTTGGCGACGGTGTGGATCTGCATGGCCGTCAGAATGCCGTTGCGCTTCGCCCCCAGCTTGATCGTGATCTTCATCGGGTGACGTGAGACCGCCGAGGTAAACTCCTCGGAGCGAGTGAATTCCCATTTCACCGGGCGACCGGTCTTCAGTGTCGCCAGCACGCACAAGTCCTCGGTCAGCAGCTCCTGCTTGGCCCCGAATCCTCCTCCGACGTGTTCAGAAAAAACGTGAATCTTATGCGCATAAGCGTGAAACAAATAAGCGAGCTTAAGCTTCGTGAGATGAGGCGTCTGGGTGCTGGTGCGGACGTGGATGCGACCGTCCTCGGTGGTCCAGGCGATCGAGCCGTGGGTCTCCATGTGCGCGTGCTGGATCTTCGGCAACGAAAACGTGCCCTCGTAGATGGCCTCCGCCTCGTCGAATCCACGAACCACGTCGCCGGTCTCGGCTTCGATTTTCTTGAATACGTTATGTGCAACGTCGTCGATCCGGGAATCGATGAAGTCCTTGTCGCCATGGATCTGTGGCGCGCCGGGGCGCATGGCCTCATCGGCGTCGAAGACGGCCGGGAGGACTTCATAGTCGATCTCTAACAGCCGACAGCCTTGCTCGGCGGCAGCCTCCGATTCGGCGACCACGGCGGCAACGCGCTGGCCGACGTGTCGCGCGACGTTGTCGAGGATGTAGGTGTCGTCGGGATCGACCTTGAAGTCATCGTGCGTGGCGGTCGTGAACGCCCGCCTGGGGACATCTTCCCAGGTGAAAACCGCGTGGACACCCGGAACGGCGTACGCCTTGTCCTTGCGAATGGCCTTGATGCGTGCGTGCGGATGCGGTGAGCGAACGACCTTGAGGTGAAGCATCCCATCCACCTCGACGTCCATCGTGTAACGCGCCTCGCCGGTGACGATCGCTTCGGCACTCGGGTTGGCAAGGCTGGCTCCGCACGAGTGCCCAGCCCTGTCCTCCTCGATGGAGGCGACGCCCCGCAGCGCATCTTCGATCGAGCGATAGCCCGTGCAGCGGCAGAGGTTCCCCTTGAGATGGAAGGGGAGATCCTCCTTCGCCTCCTCGGAGAGGCTCGCCGAGGTCATGATCATTCCCGCGGCACAGAAGCCGCACTGGAACGCCTGGGCGTTGAGAAACGACTGCTGCATCGGATGGAGTTTGCCGTCGCAGGCAAGCCCCTGGAGTGTGGTTACCTCACGCCCCTCGGCCCGGAATGCAGGAACGAGGCAGCTATGCACCGGTTTGCCGTCGAGCCAGACCGTGCACGCGCCGCAATCCCCGGCGTCGCATCCCTTTTTCACTCCAAACCAGCCGAGACTCCGCAAGAATGTTCGCAAGCACTGGCCGGGATTAGGTTCCGCCAAAAACGATTTTCCGTTAACATGATAACTCATGATCAATTCCCGGCTCGCTGATCTTTATTGATAGTCGTGAAAGTAATGTCCGGTGCTACGCAACTCTTGAGTAGGGCAGGCCTTGGCCATTCGCCAACGTCTCGGCAGGCCAAGGCCTGCCCTGCGGAAGCGAATCCTTATACGTCATTCCGAGCGGAGAACGGACTTTCTTTTCTAACTCCCAATAGTTAGGAGAGTTCCGAGCGGATCTGTTCCCCGAAATAGTGCGTCAAGTGCTTGCGGTGAGCCGGAGACCCATGCACGTCGTCGAGGTAGAGACTGAACGGCACGGCATCGTCGATCGTGCGTTTCAGCTCGGCTGCGGTCGGTATGTCCTTAAAGCGGAGTTGAACGGGGCGGAGGGTGGCGGCGGTAATGGTGAGCAAGAATTCGCCGTGCGCGAGGCACCGGGTACCGATGAGCAGCACCTCGGATCTCCCGAGGTGCGTGAGCGTGAACCGTCGAAAAGCGAACTTCTTCCGGAGCGCGTGAGCGGGAAGATGGATCGAGCGCAGCAGTTCACCCGGTTCGAGGACATTCCGGTGGTTGTCAGTCACGAAATCGACGACGGCCACCCGCCGCCGTTCGCCGCTCCGCGGCCAAAGCGTACAGCCCCCTTCGAGCGCGGCCGTGAGCGAAATCATCGGACCCGCCGGCAACGACATGCAAATGTTTCCGCCCACCGTCGCCTCGTTCCAGATCTTGAACGAGGAAAGGAATGATCGGCAACACTGGCGGAACAACGGAGCCGCCGTCCAGTCCGACGGCGCATTGTCGACGAGCCGATCGAGTTCCACAACCCGACACGTGGCGGCGATCTCCAGGCCGTCCTCCGAGACTCGGAACGAGGGCCAGTTCAATGACTCGAGATCGATGAGCGTGTGGACGTCGACTTGCGGCTCCGAAAACAACCAGGTTCCGCCAGCGAGCCAGGCAAATCCGGCTTCCCAGGAGTCGATCTCCTCCGCACAAGCGGGGCGGCGAACTCGATTTACAGAATGGAGATCCATTGCTTCCACCTATTATTTCATAATTTTATCGCCGAAAATATTTTCGGCTTGGCCGGAAGCTCCCCTAACCATAGGGCGAACTCCTGGAGCCCCCTCGTCCGGAGAATCTTGGGAGGAACACGACCCGACCACGTAGCTTGGTCCTCCGCATGGCCATTCTTTATTGATCGTCAGGAAAGTAATGTCCGGTGCTGCGCAACTCTTGTAGGGCAGGCCTTGACCTGTCGAGGCCATTCGCCAACGTCTCGGCAGGCCAAGGCCTGCCCTACGAAAACGAATCCTGATACGTGATTCCGAGTGGAGAACGGACTTTCTTTCTCTAACTGTCTGTTCCATAATGCGGATTCGTACGTAGAAAGGGGATGAGAACCAAACCCTATCCCAGCGATCTGACCGAGGCCCAATGGGCCATCCTCGAGCCCCGACTCCCCGCCCCACA
>Ga0153954_1000119_pt1 | contig 71027 bp, 52 predicted proteins | sample TSFL038MetaG_FD_102277 | JGI IMG/M metagenome (GOLD analysis project Ga0153954, IMG submission 102277) | Attine ant fungus gardens microbial communities from Florida, USA - TSFL038 MetaG | ecosystem: Host-associated > Fungi > Mycelium > Unclassified | place: USA: Florida, Wekiwa Springs State...
CACTATTAACCAATGCCATGTAGATGGCTGTATGGGGTGGCACTGGTGGCTTGTCCACCAGTGGGCCAAGGCTCGCGCCACTGGTGGACAAGCCACCAGTGCCACCCCAATACGCCCATTGACTTCGACCTGGAGCCTTCCACTCTCTTGCTTTGGGTGTGTATGCCATCCGAACGGTACTTGCGCTAGTTACGTGCGTAATGACGGCGAACGCCCGGAGAGGATAGATAAGCCGCGACTGCGGCATAGAGGATCAGGTTCACGATCCCGAGGCTCAATTTATTCGTGTCGAGTCGTTCGGTGATGGGTTGAATCGCGACGTTCTCGAATTCGTCGTCGTCCACGGGGCGTTGTTCGATCTTCGTTTCTTCATTGGCCTGGACGATCGGCAAGGCGATGAACGCAACGACGTCGACCATGGCACCCAGGCTGAGGGCGACGATCAAGAGTTTGGCGGTATGCCCTCGCAGAAGGTGCACGGCGGCAAAGGCGCCGAAGAGGCAGACGGGGATGAAGTATTGCCAGCCGTCCGTCCCCCTCTTCCACTGCATGGTCGAGTAAACCGCAAGCAACAAGCAGCCGAGGAGGGAGATCAGAGCGATGACGGTCACGGGTAACGGGGGACCGCCGGCTCGTTTGGGCGCCTCGGGCATAAGGTCTTCGTCTAGGACGATGCGACTGCCGGTCTCGAGGTCAAGGCCGCACTTCGAGCAGAGTGACATCCCCGCCGGGACCACGCTGCTGCAAGTTGGACAGCGTCGAGCTTGCGAGCGGGCCTCCGCGGCGTTGGGGCGCCGGGGCGCGGGCTTCTTCTCCTCGAAGAGCGCCAGGGCGTCGGCTGCCTGAGGCTGAGCGCCCGACGTCGGTGTCGGAGACGCGAGGTCAGAGAGCAGTGGAAGATCGAACGTCTCTCGCAGGTTGCCGGGAGCTGTCGGGAGCGACACGTCACCATGTCCACGCGGGAGCTCTTGCGATGATGCCGGTGTGGCGTCATGCGCGCTTTGCTCGGTCGACGGATACGTCGACGTATCCGAATCAACCTGGAACTTCGTCCCGCACTTGGGACACTTTAACCGTTTCCCCGACGCTCCGGGGGGGAGATTCAGAACCACCCCACATTGAACACATTGAATGGTTTTTGGCATGTTAATCATTACCTTTTATCGGCTGCCTGCGATATACCGACAAGCGTCTTCAGCAAGCTGGAGTGTCGTTCGTCGCCGGCGCGAATTCATTATCCGAAAGATGACGAAAAGACAACGGGACACCCTCTCAACGTATAACTCACGCACCAGCCGACGCGTTCTGAAATACCGACCTTCCTTGAAACTTCGTGTGATCCTCGTCGAGACTCCACCAGCCGTAGAACGCTCATCCGTTCGTTGGGAACCTCTTGCTCCTAATCTACGGAACTTGAGCCGCCAAGTTCGAGGTCAGGAGCCACAAAGTCCCGGGCTTCGACAATTTTGCGCGTGATGGCATGACGGTAGTCAAACAATCGTGTCAACTTCTCGCGCAAGTAACCTTCGAAGATTTGGCGCCCGACCCAACCGAGGGGAGGGTCATAGTCAACTTCGTCGCGTAAGATCGCGCCTCCCGAGCCATCATCCATGAAGAGGTGGCGGTGGTACCAACGAGTGAACGGACCCCGCACCTGTCGATCGGCGAAGAGCCGCCCTGGCTCATTCTCCGTATGTTCAGCCACCCACCGTAACGGAATGGGCCCGAGGTAGGTCTCAAGCACCACCCGACTACCGACCCGAAGCGAATCACCTCCAGAGACAAGCCGAATGCGCTCCCAAGGAGGGGTCAGCCGCTCGAGGGCGCCTCGGCTTCGGTGAAACGTGTACACCACTCCGGGGGGAGCCGCAATCCGCGACTCCTTCACGAAACGCATAACGACCTCGCTGCAATCGCTCCAGGACGAGCTCTGCTCAAAATGGAGTCTGAGAACGCTCTCAATAGAACAACGTCTCAATGCGCTACTTCTTCCAAAATACAGTCTGAAAAAATCCCCGACGCTTGTCAACGACCCCTTGGCACGCATGCTTGCATTTTCCCACTCTTGCTTGAAGTTCGCCGCGCGTCGACCGTTGATAATGGCTAATGTAGCGACAAATCTCGCCCTGGGACGTGAACCCTACTCACGTTCGTCGGCAAATACGCCGGTGTTCAGGATCGATCGGCGCGTTGCGCACGATCCTCGGGGCTGCGCCTCCGATCGGCGTTCACGAACCAAGGTCAATCCGCCTCGCTCCAGCATTTCGACCGGACTCCGACCGTCCCGTTCGTCGCATGGTGTCGCTTTAACCCTAGGGGAATGACCTCAACAAGATTTGTCCGGGGTGCCCCTTCTGGTTGATCAACGGACGTGCAAATCGGAACGAGAGAGGGACGCGAGTTTGACGCATCGACCGCTTCGAGTAAGGACCGGCACCGATTGCGGATTGCGGACCGCCATCCGCTTGACCTAGGCGATGTTACGTCGTTAAGGTGACGTTTCCGATTCTCGACCTCATGTGTCATGTTCAACCAAGTTGGGCCGCGTTCTTACTCCCTTCTCCGCCCGGAGCGAACCGTAATGACTGAGAAACATGTGGTGACTCGTCGAGGCTTCTTGGAAAGCGCCGGTGTGGCCACGGGGGCTGTGGTAGCCGCCGGGACCTTCGCGCATCCGGCGATTGGTAAGGTGAAGGGAGCCAACGAGCGGCTCAACTTCGCGATTCTCGGCCCCGGCGGTCGTGCCCAGGCGCATATCAAAGTGCTGCTGGACATGAAAGAGGAAGGCAAACCCGTCGACATCGTCGCGGTGGCCGACGTCTACGAGAAGAACCGCGAGCGAGCTCAACAGAAGACCAAGGCCAAGCAGGCTGAGATCGACTATCGCAAGGTGCTCGAGAACAAGGACGTCGACGCGGTGGTGATCGCCACCCCGGACCACTGGCATGCCAAGATGTCGATCGACGCCATGGAGGCGGGGAAAGACGTCTACTGCGAAAAGCCGATGACGCACACGATCGACGAAGCCCGCCGCGTGGCTGAGACGGTCAAGAAGACGCGTCAAATCATGACCGTCGGCGTTCAGTCCACGGCCGATCCCAAGTGGAAGCATGCCAATGAGCTGATCACTGCCGGCAAGATCGGCCACGTGATGCAGGCTCAGACCCAGTACTATCGCAACGGCTCGGTCGGCCAGTGGCGCTACTACCCGCTGAGCAGCGACATGAGTCCGAAGACGGTCGACTGGAAAATGTTCTTGGGGACGGAATTCGGCCTCGCCCCGGACATGCCGTTCAACCGCGCCAAGTTCGCTCAGTGGCGCTGCTACTGGGAGTTCGGCGGTGGCATGTACACCGACTTATTCGTTCACCAGCTCACTCACTTGATCCAGGCGGTTGGCGTTCGCTTCCCGCGTCGCGTGGTCGGCGGCGGCGGTCTCTACCTCGAATATGATGGTCGTGACGTGCCCGACGTTGCGACGGTCGTGGCCGACTACGACGAGGGCTTGCAGGTCATCGTCACGGCCTCGATGTGCAGCGAGCAGTACGCCATCCCCGAGGTCATCCACGGCCACACCGCCTCGATCCAGTTCCGTCACGATGGCTACGACGTCAAGCAGGAGAAGCTCTCCAATCGTCCGGCCCCTCCGGGAGCCAACAAGACCGAAGAAGGCGTCGAGCACATCAAGGTCGAAGGGCCGCGTGACGACACCCGGGCGCTTTGGGAGCACTTCCTCGAGTGCATCCGCTCGCGCAACCCCGAGACCCTCTGCCCGGCCGAGCTCGGCTACGCCGCGATCGCCACGGTCAACATGGGCGTCCAGTCGTACCGCGACGGCAAGGCCCTCTTCTTCGACAAGGACACCGGTGCCATCGTCGAAGCCGACAAGTCTTGGGCCGCTCGCTGGGAAGAGCGGAGCAAGCTCCGCGGCAAGCCCAACCAGGTGATCGGCTGGAAGGCCGGCACCGAAGGCTCGCTGCTCGAACCCCCGGGCTACCAGAAGCTCGAAGGAGACTGGATCAACGGGGTAGACCCCGCTGGAAACGCCTGAGCACGTTCGCCACTGATCGCTTCAGCCCTGGTGCATGCTTTGCACCAGGGCTGCTTTGTTTCGAACAAGCCCCTCTTCACCGGAAAACCTTCGAACCACCGAAAGCACGAACCTTCACAGAAATGGGCATGAGACCATTCCATGGTCATCGATGCATAGAAAAGGAAGAATATCGATTTGTCCGCAAGCTTTAATGGTTCATCCGGCAAGTTTTTTGTAGGGCAGGCCTTGGTCTGCCAAGGCTCTCGCGAACAGCCTCGGCAGGCCAAGGCCTGCCCTACGAGAAGACATCGTTGATGGGAGGTGCTCACTCTACGGAAGGGGACTTGCCGGATACACCAACAAGCTTATAGCAACATGCTTTCGTGCGAGGGCGACGATCGAGCGGTGCCGCGCTTCGTTTCCCTACCTTCTGTGGGTCACAACGGGTTCAGTCGCCGCCAACGTTCGAGCAGTTGAGCCGAGGCCTCGGTATCGATTGCGTGGGCGGCGCGTTCGACCCCTTCCCGCAAGGAATCGACCTGACCCGCCACGAGCAATGCCGCGGCACAGTTCGCCAGCACGATCGAGCGCGTCGGCCCTGGCTCGGCGGCCAGAAGCCGACGGATCAGTTCCGCACTCTCGGCGGCGCCCGAGACACGAAGGGCACTCGCGGGAACCCGCGGAAGGCCGAAATCTTCGGGAGTCCAGGTTCGATGGGTGACCCGCCCCGATTCGACCCAGCGGACCTGAGTCGGGCCGTCGAGCGTGATTTCATCCAGCCCGTCGGAACCGGTCACCACGGCCGCTCGTTGCGTTTCCGTGAGGCAAGCCAGGGCGCCGGCGACGAGTTCGGCTGGCCTCTCTCCGGCAACCCCCACGAGTTGAAGCGCAGGCATCGCGGGATTGGCCAGGGGACCGACGAGATTAAAGAGTGTACGGAACGGCAACTTCCGTCGTGTCGGGGTGGAGAACCGGAGCGCAGGGTGAAATTTGGGCGCAAACAAGAACGTCAGCCCCAGCTCGGCCAGGCAACGACGCACGCCTTCGGTTTCACCTTCGACATTGATGCCAAGTTCGACCAGCACCTCTGCGCTACCGGAGTTACCCGAGGCCGAGCGATTCCCGTGTTTGGCCACAGGAACACCGCACGAAGCCAAGACGATAGCGGTGGCGGTGGAGACGTTGACGGTATGAGCACCGTCACCACCGGTCCCACACGTATCGACGAGAGGGGCTGGCAAGCCCGAAGGATCCCAGCCGGCCGCATGATCACGGACGGCTCGAACGGCTCCGATCAATTCCTCGGAGGTTTCTCCCTTGACCTTGAGCCCTGTGAAGAAGGCAGCGACCGCGGCTTCGGAGGCTTCCCCCATCATGATCACGCAAACCGCTTGCGCCGTTTCTTCGGCCGTCAGGTGCAGCCCTGCCGCCAGGGCCACGAGCGCGTCGGTCAGAGGATTACTACTACTCATGGGAGTTGGACCGATCGTCGTTCCAGCGCGCCCCGCGCCATGCGGAAATACTCCAGGACCATCGGCGGGTGAGAAGGGGGACTGTTGAGGACCTTCACAGCTTCCTCGGCCGAGGCCACCGGCCGGCGATCGATGGTGTGAATCACGTCGTTCGGCTTGAAGTAGGCCGCCACGGGGCTATCCGGCACGACCTTCGCCACCACCGCTCCTCGCTCGTGTGCCGAGAGACCAATGCGACGCGAGGTGGCTTCGTCCAACGTGAAAAGCTCGAGTCCCATCGCGTACGAGGAGGTGGCCCCCGGTCGATCCGAACGACGTAGCAGTCCGCTTCCGCCTGCCAAAGCGCGCGCCTCTTCCAGAGGGGTCGACTGAGCCACCGTCCGATCACGATCCCCTACCGTCACTCTCAGCGTCAGCCGCTTCCTGTCGCGAAGCACGACCACATCCACCGTTTCGCCCACCGTGGCCATCGAGACCAGGTTGATCAGATGGTTGAGATCCTGAACCTCGACCCCACGGAACTGGACGATGATGTCGCCGTCGTGCATCCCGGCTTGGGCCGCGGGCATGAAGGGCCGCACCACGTCGACCCAGGCTCCGCGGGGCCGATCGAGGCCGCGAGCCAGGGCATCCTCGGGGCGGAAATCCGGGTGGAGGTCGATACCAAGCGCACCTCGTGTCACTCGCCCGTTGTGCAAGAGCTGGTTCATGATCCAGCGGGCCAGGTTGATCGGGATGCTGAAGCCAACCCCTTCGTTCCCACCGCCGTTAGATGCGATCGAGTTGTTGATCCCGATCACTTCCCCCTTCATGTTAACGAGCGGTCCCCCCGAATTGCCCGGATTGATCGCGGCATCGGTCTGGAGGAAGTCCTGATTCTCGACGTCCTGGAGCTCGTCCATATGGCGGCCCCGGGCGCTGATGATCCCCTGGCTGACCGAGTGGGTCAAGCCGAACGGACTTCCGAGGGCGAGAACCCAGCTTCCCACCGCAATCGCATCACTGTCACCAAGCCGAGCCGCGGGGAGGTCGTCGCGGCCCAGGCCCAAAACGGCGATATCGGCCTTGGGATCGAGCCAGAGCCGGTCGGGGTGAATCGCTCGGCCATCTTTGAGGAAGATATTGATCTTCTCGGGCTCCGCCCCTTCGATCACGTGGTTGTTGGTCAAGACATAGAGCTGCCGGCCTCGATCGGAACGAACGATCACGCCCGAGCCGGTCTCTTCGTAGCGCCTCATGCGGGGAGCTTCGTCGCTACGACCCGTCTTCTGCGCCACGATGTGAACAACGGCCGGCGAGACGGCCTCAGCGACCAGTTCGAAGGTTCGGTTGACCTGCGCGAACTGCTCATATTGACGAGCCAGCTTCTGATAGAGGTCGTTCTCGTCATGGGCCTTCGCCTGAACTTCACGAGGAGAGCCAATCGCGGCTCGAGGCGGCTCCGAACGAGTTCCTCGCGTGGCCTGCGCCGAGACGAAATGGCCGCCTCGATCGAGAACAACACCCAGAAACACGCCAAGAGTCAGCGTGAAGAATAAGACGATCGGGGAAGATGTACGCGACATGTCGAGCCAATCTCCACGCCAAAGGGGGGGGCGGAGCTGGTGGATGCCACCGAATGCAGCATCCGGCGGAGGGTCCCAGAGATTCCCCGGAGCCAGACTAATATACCCCTGTTCGGAGTGACAAGTCAAAGTGAGGACCCAGCCCGGAACCTCAAAGAGTCACAGTCGGCTTCATCTTAACGGTCGGAACGACTGGGAAACACGGAGCGTTTCCTTTTCCCACTTCCAACAAATGACTCAGCCACCAGAAATTCCACTCACAAAAGCTGATCTTCTCCATGGTGGCTGACAGCATCGGATGGGCTTACCATACGACACGAACTCGAATCGCCCTGATCCTGAAGGCGACCCCGATCATCACAGCGATGGAAAAACCATCAAATCATTCCGATAACACGTTGACAATCTGAAACACCGGTTTTGGCCCAGGGTCGCACGACATCTCTTCGATTCGTCCGTGCAAGTTCAAGCAAAAATGCGATAGAATCGGACAAAACTGCCCAGGAGGGACGGTTATGCGGCTGGTGATCGATGGCCAAAGGCTCACGGCTGGGCGTACAGGCGTGGGACGTTGTCTGGAGAGTCTTCTGGCGGAGTGGGCCATCGATGGCTTGCCGCTGCCGGAAACGCTGATTTTATTGCGTGATCCGAGCGGGCTCGAACGTATCCCCAAGGTATCCGGTTTGACGGCCAAAGTGATTGGCTCGAGTTGGCCCGGCCTGATCTGGGAAACCTGGGGCCTCGCGCGCGAGCTTCGGCCAGACGACGTCCTTTTCGCGCCGGCCAATCTCGTCCCATTTCCTTGGCGTGGAAAGACGGTGCTCGTGATTTACGACACCCTTCCCTGGGTCGTGCCCGAGAGTTTTCCCTGGCACGTGCGCTGGCGGTTCGGCTGGAGGTACCGGGCGGCGGCGCGGAGGGCCACCCGGATCCTCGTTCCGTCGCAGTCAACGGCCGCCGACGTGCGACGAGTGCATCACGTCCCAGCCGACCGCCTCCGCGTCATTTACCTCAGCCCGGAACCCGAGTTTCGCCCTCTGGCCCCTGACTCGAATGAACTTGTGAACGCTCGGGCTTGGGTCGGGCTGGACGCGTCCCCCTTTTTTCTCTTCGTGGGCAAACGCTCACGGAGACGCAACATTCCGGCGATCCTCGCCGGCTTCGCCGCCCACCGAGCGGCTCATCCCTCGCATCGCCTGGTTTTCGCCGGTCCCGACGACCCCGGAGTGCTGCCCGGTCCCGACACAGGGGTCATCCGCGCTGGGCATGTCCCCGAGGCGGTGCTGCGAGGCCTCTTAGGCGGTGCCGTCGCCCTACTCTATCCCTCGGACTATGAAGGTTTCGGGCTCCCCGTGGTCGAGGCGATGGCGAGCGGCTGTCCGGTGATCACCCTACGAACCAGCGCCCTGACCGAGGCCGGTGGCGAGGCCCCCTGGTATCTCGACACCCCCACCCCCGAGGCCATCGCGCAGGCAATGTCCGTTCTCTTCCATGACGCGTCGGTCCGATCACGTCACGTGGCCCAAGGGCTGAACCACGTGGCTCAATTCAGCCGCACCCGTTACGCCAATGAGGTCAAGGAGGAACTTAGGACCATCGCGCAAATAGGGACGATGATCCAGTCGTAGGGTGGGCACTGCCCACCAATCTCGTGGCTTCGACCTGGGTTTAATCCCTGGTGGGCAATGCCCACCCTACAAGAAGGGGACTTGCTGGATGATTCAGTAGACATCGACAAGAAATCGCTTTTCCAAGTCGACAACCTGATCCACGGCTGAGGAACCGCGACGAAGATCCGCTAATGACATAAAATTTTCAGCACTTTTCTATGCATTGTCAGGTTGAGGCAGCACGCCGGGTAACCGCCCAGAAGATGAGTCCGGTGGAGCTGAATGCTGCACCAAGTATCGCGACTCCGATCCAACCCATCACGGCGTAGATATTGGTGGAAGCGATCGCCCCAATGGCACTCCCTATCGAGTAGAACACCATATAGCCACCAACCAAGCGGCTACGAGCCTCGGGACGGGCGCTGAAGATAAGACTCTGATTCGTTACGTGGACAGCCTGAACCGACAGATCGAGCAAGATGACTCCAATAACGAGCGCCACCAAGGAATCATGCAGGAGCGCAATCGGCACCCACGAGCAAGTCAGTACGGCGAGTGCGATTCCGGTCGTCCGCTGCGCAAGACCGCGATCCGCCAAACGCCCTGCTCCGCTCGCGGCCAGTGCACCTGCGACCCCGGCCAATCCGAACAGACCTATCTTCGTATGAGAAAGCGACAAAGGAGCGGAGCTCAACGGCAGCACCATCGCTGTCCAAAGAGTGCTGAAGCTCGCGAAGATCAAAAGAGCCAGGACGGCACGGCTCCGCAGAAGTGGCTCACGAAGGAACAAGATCGGTAGGGAGCGTAGAACGGCCCCATAGCTCTCCGAGGCCGCCTTGGGCTGTTGGCGCGGCAGGAGACAGGCGAGCAACACGCTCAGAGCCAGCATCAGTAGGGCGGAGAAGAAGTAGACAGATCGCCAGCCTCCTAAATCGGCGATAACCCCTGATATGAAGCGGGCGCCGAGAATGCCGATGACAACACCGCTGGTGACGAAACCCACGGCTCGGCCGCGTTCGGCAGATGCGGCCAAAGTCGCGGTGAACGCGACCAGGACCTGCACCACCACGGCGAGCAATCCCACTGCGATCATTCCACTGAAGAGCACACTGGGAGCCTGCGCTGTGCTGACAACAATGAGGGCGACCGCCGACAACAAGGTTTGAACAACGATCAGCTTGCGGCGATCGACAAGATCGCCGAGAGGCACAATGAAGAGAAGGCCGAGCGCGTAGCCCAACTGTGTAAAAGTGACGACGGCTCCAATCGACCCTGGTGTAATCGCAAAGGTAGCCGCCATGGAAGCGAGTAAGGGCTGCGCATAATAGATATTGGCAACACTCATCCCGCAAGTGACGGCAAACACCAGTAGCATGGCCCGCGACAGTCCATGTGACTCATGACGCCGTTGCAACCCTACCCTGTTTAACCCGGTATCCTTGCACGCCGCATTTGCCATGTCTGCCTCGATTCTCAACGCCTCGCTTGGTCCAGTCGTAAGACCATGCTTGATGTTTCTGCCATGTCCGCCACGTCTCCGGACACTTGGCCTGGTTCTATCATAGGACCACTTGCAACAAGGCGTGTCTAGTTCTATTTTAGAACCAGTTTGGATCGAGAATTGAGGAGGAACGCGTCATGGTGAAACGGACCAATTCCCGTGGGGCAGGCCTTGGCCTGCCGAGACGTTGGTGAATGGCCTCGGCAGGCCAAGGCCTGCCCTACCAGAGACGTGCAACACCGGAGATTACTTTTCTGACTATCGATGGGAGTAACGCGTCATGGTGAAACGGACCAGCCTTGCCGAAGAAGACTGCCCGGTGGCTCGGGCGCTGGACGTGATCGGGGATTGGTGGTCGCTGCTGATCATCCGCGACGCTTTCGATGGCGTGCGGCGCTTCAGTGATTTCCAGTCAGGACTCGGCATCGCCAAGGGCATGTTAGCGACCCGATTACGTGATCTGGTCGAGCGCGGCGTACTCAAGACGGAGCCCGCTTCCGATGGAAGCGCCTATCGCGAATACGTCCTGACGGAGCAAGGCCGTGGACTGTTTCTCGTCATCGTCGCGCTACGGCAATGGGGAGAAGATTTCCTCTACCGGCAAGGTGAACGTCATTCGACCTTGGTCGATACAGAGAAAGGCGAAGCGGTTGAGCGTCTCGAACTTCGATCGGGCGAAGGGCGTGTACTCCGCTGGAATGACACACACGTCCGCAAAGCCGACGAACAGGTTGAGCCTTCGCACAAACCCGTTCCCCAAACCAAGGGAAAGAACCACTCACGCAAACCGCGAATTTGATCTGATTGCCGAGGTTAATACGCAAGCGTGTCAACGTTCCCAAAGAATCAGCACTCGTCCGCCTTTCCGTTTGCCGGTGGCGCGAGAGGTGATCGTCAGAAAAGTAATATCTGGTGCTACGTAACTTTTTTAGGTTAGGCCTTGGCCTGCCGAGGCCTTTCGCCAAGGTCTCGGCAGGCCAAGGCCTGCCCTACGGGAAATGCGGAACGTCATCGGGGGGGATCCCGAGCAGCCCGTGGCGCCGTTACGATGCTGTAACCACCGTAGACAGCGCTCACTCACAGCCCTCGTGGCAAATAGGGCCACCACAAAAAGGAAGCCGTCGAACACCAAAACGCATCGCTCGATACCGCCGGGGCGAAATCTCATGCCGTGGATAAGGCAAAACATGCACGGAGAGAGCGGCCACCCGCGCCAAAACATCGACCTGGTGATGGCATCCAACTCCGGCAGAGTATCTCCTCCGAATTCCTCTTGCCATCCGCTTGGCCGCAGGTTCGCCCAGAGCAGGATCCCGGTAAGCAGAGTGAGGAGGACGGCCGTGGTTCGATGGACCGGCTGAGGCCGTCGCGCGACGCGAATGAGAATCAAGACCGCCACCCCGATCACGGACCAGTCGATACCGGCCGCAATGACCGCTACGACCACCACCGCAAGCAACCACCGCCTCGTCGTCATCTGGGGGAGTCGCATGAGCTATCCCTGACACATCTCGCATCATCACCACGGGCAACAGGACTGCAGCACCACAACTTCCTGTCAATGGTATCAGAAACCGCCGATCCCAACACAGGGCATGCGGCGAAGACATTGAAGGACATCATACACATATTCAAACTGTGCTTGCCAGCAGATCGACTCCTCTTCCCTCAGAAATAGACCTGGCAACGAACCCAGAACATATCGCTGTAACGACCGAAGAGGCCCGAGTTCGGGTTGAGCAGGATCGGCTTTCCGAATGAGGCATGCTGCCAATCTATGTAAAACTTAACATATTGATTGAGATACCAGTTGAACCCAACGTCCGTCATGTAAGCGTTCGCCGACCAGTTACGCGGATCCGCCAGTCCGTCGCGGAAGACAGCGTCGCCCAGGTCGAGCTGGCTGTAGCGAGCGAAGAGTTCGATGGCCCCGGGTCCCCAGAGATTTTGGGTGAGGTCGAAGGGCCGGAGCGGCTGCACGGCCGTGCGGCGCTCGATCGTCTCTCCGGTCAGGAAGTAGCCGGCAGTGATATGATAGCCGTTGACGGGGAGTCGCGAATGGCCCGGGACATGTTCGCGAGCGAGTTGAAACTGGCCGTTCTGATACTCAGCCTCCAGCGACAGGCCACCCACGTACCAGGCCATGTGCGCTGCGGCACTGTACCGACTGCCGAGATAGAAGACGTCGTCATTGAACCGCAGGAACGTCGAGGTCGCCGATTGGGCGGCTTCGTCGTTCTCCGACGTCTGGATTGAAGTCCGCAGTGGCAAGGGAGACTGAGGCGCGACCTGAAGCCCTCCGAAGATCGACGCCCCGAGATTCAGGTGCCGCAGGAGGGGCCGGTCGTCGGCGAGGAGGAAGGGTTTCCAGTTCAAGTAGCCGGCAACGTCGCGGGTGTTGTTGTTGTCGGCCAAGCCGACCAGGTGGCCATCGTATCCGCCGACGGCGTACTGTAGTCGGCCATCGGCGAGAAACCCGCGAGCGAGCAGACCTGCCTGCCGCGCCAGGCCGAAATTCAGCGGAAACAACCCGCGCTCCGGGGTGATGAAATACTGCTCCAGGTGGTCGAACCAATCGAAGCTGTAAGGAGTCAGCATCCGACCGAACTGGAGCTGAAACTGTTTGCCGAAGTTGAGGTTCAAGTTACCGTCGAGTAGATCCCAATCCCCGTCGACGCTTCGCTGTAACGACACTTCGTACTCGAAAAGCCGGGTCAGGCGACCTTCGAGGTAAACCCGGACTCGGGGGATGTAGAGTCCACTGCGTGCCGGGCTCTGGTTGTTGGGGATGAAGTCCTTGAAGTCGGTCTGGTCGAGAACGCGAAACCGCAGGATATATTCTTCCGTCGCCGACTCGAGGGCGAACCCCTCTTCGAGCCGGGCGCGAAGCGGAGTCCCCTGCCTCTCCTCCGGCTCCTCCGTCTCCTCGGGCCGCGCCAAAGTCGCCCCTGGCGGCGGCGGAGCGCTCTCCGGAGCCTCTCGACCGGTCGGGGCTTCGGTCTCGAACCGTTCGAGCCGCTCCTTCAAAACGTCATATTTTTGTTCGAGCTCGCGGTAACGCTTTTCCGAGGCTTCGCGCACGTGGTCGGCTTCCTGCCGGGCCCGGGCTTCGCGGTTGGAAAGTTCGCTGTACCGTTCGAGTAGAAGGCGGTTCATCTCCTCGAGCTTCCGGAGCCGATCCTCATGAGAAACCTCTTGGCCGGGCGAGGTCGGGGCCTGGACCATCGGACCGCCGGTTCGGTCGGATTCGGTCCCCCGCGCCACGGTCGTCAGCATCAACAGCGTGGTCGCTCCCGCCAGATGGCAGATCAACGATCTCTCAAAGCGATCTGACATCTTTGGATCTCTCAAAGCGACCCGACTTCAATCCGTTATGCATCAACGAAGATTTCCTGATCTCTTGGTGTCGCCACGTCCGCTGGAGAAGTCCTGGCGAGAATTCCCCCTCGCGTGTGAGCTCGATCGACGCGGATCCGGCGATGGCGGCGGTGTTCTTCGATGAGTGAGAAATAGCGGTCGAGATGCTCGTCTTCGGACCAGGTTTCGACGCGAGCGCGGTACCCACTCTCACCCAGGACACGTCGCAGCCGATCGTCTTCGGCGAGGCGCTTGATCGACGACACCAGGCTTTCGGCGGAATCGAAAATGAGCCCTCCTCCGCTCTCTTCGACGAGTCCCGGCAAGGCACCGAGGTCGCGGACGATGACCGGGCAGCGTTCCGCAAACGCTTCGAGGACAACGTAGCCGAACGTCTCGTACACCAAGGAGGGAACCACGACGGCTCGGGCCCCTCGGAACAGCGCGGCGACACGGGCGGCGTCGAGCCGACCCTCGAAGCGGACGTTCTCGAGACCGCGGGCCCGGGCGCGAAGGTCGTCTTCATACTGGCCGGATCCCGCGATTCGGAGATCGAGGCCGGGCAGTTGCCGCATGACATCGATCACGTCCTGGAACCCCTTGATCTTCTCGAGCCGGCCGGCCGCGGCGATGTAGGGCCGCGCGGGCCTCGGAGTCGGAGCTTGCGGCAGGCCCGTGTAGTCGTGGGGCAAGAAATAGGGGAGATGAGTCATCCGCGCTGAGATCCCCCGGCGAGCGTGCTCGCGAAGGGTCGAGAGGCTCGGACAAATGAGGGCATCAAGAGCCGCAAGCGAGCGTTGCATGAGCCGGGTCGACCGCCAGAGTTGCGGCGGGCGCTTGGCCTGGAGACAGCATTTGACGCATTCCTGGCTGTCGCAGACACGATCATCGAACTTCCAGAGCACGTGCAATGGGCAGACGAGCCAATGCTCGTGCGCCGTCATGAGCTTCACGGCCCCTGGGATCGGCATCCGCAGCAAGCCGGGACCGCCGATCAAGGAGAGGTTATGGAAGTGGACGACGTCGGGCCGAACCTGGCGCAAGATCCGGCGGATCGCGTGGGCTTTAAAGAAGGGGTAGCCCGTCTGATGCGTCGCCAAAGGTGAAAGCTTGCCGACAGGGCTCTCGAGCGAATGGATGACGACTCCCGGGGGAGCTGCATAAGGCCGAGGCGTTTGGTCGCCTCGCGACGCCTCGAAGGCATCGCGGCAATGGATCACGTGAACTTCGTGACCGTGCCGCGCCAGGGCCCGCGACAGGCGATCGACGAAGGCTGCGTCCCCGCCGAAGCTGTGCGTGCCGAAAAACGTCGTGAGCATGCAGAATTTCATGCCGACATCCCCAGTCGCGTCGGAAAAAGCAGGAAGCCTGCAAGGTCTCGAACCATGCGGGTTTGATTCGGGATGACACGGATGGCTTGCCCCTTCATGGCCAAGGCCGCTCGTATCGTGAGTCGCAAGTTCGTTCATAAACGCGAACGAGTCGCCCGGACAACGCCTTGTCCGAACGGCGCAGCCACAAAAGGAACGGGAGCTACCCAGGCCGAGAGAACAAACCCCGGCGATCCTAGATCCTCATGTCGCTTCGCGACCTGGCCAACACGTCGCCCAGGTCTCCCTGATTCTTGTTCATAAACTCAAGAATTGACGATCCACCACACGAACACCGTCATCCCCTGAGAATTTTTACGCGCACGTCTCGCTCTTGCAGTCCTCCTGGAATAGTTGCCACCGTTGGCCATCGACAAAAGGGAGAGGAGAAGCACCAGTCAAGACAGAGATGAATCGACCTGATCGTGCCTCGGAACCGAAGCACGTCTATGTGACTCGATCGCCCGATGCCCATGATGTGTTCGCTCGGGGTGATTCGATTCGAATTGCTGCAATGTTTTCAGAAGTGCACGGACCGACGCGTCCCACGTGAATCGCGAGGCCCTCTCGAGCGCGATCCCAGCAAGCCGATCGCGCATCGCGGGATCGGAACAGAGCCGTCGTAGCGTGTCGGTGATCGCCAAGACGTCGCGCGGATCGAAGAAGAGTCCGGCATCTCCCACCACTTCCGGCAATGAACCGGCCGTGCTGCTCACGACGGGTGTACCGCACGCCATCGCCTCGACCTGCGGGAGTCCGAAACCTTCCATCATCGACGGTTGAGCGAGAACGTAGGCCCGATTGTAGAGATGCACGAGGTGATCATCGGGGACGAACCCGGGGAAATGGACCCGCTCGTCCAGTCCATGACGCGCCACAGTCGCCCGCAGTTCGGGAACGTGTGTGTGGAAAACGTCCCCGATGTCGCCCACGAGCACGAGATGGAAATCCTCCGGTGCCCCCTTCGCAAACGCTTCAATCAGGCGAGGGAGATTCTTGTGCGGGCTGAGTCCTCCCACATAGAGGAGGTAACGCGTCCCGGGTCTGATCCCGGAGCGCGTCAGGACGTCGTCGGAAACCGAGTCAGCGGGCAACGGTCGAAAGATCGCGTCGGGCCCCTCCGTGATCACATCGACACGATCCGGTTCCCAGCGAAACCAATCGATCAGATCACGACGAGCCGACTCGGAAACCGTGACGATCTTATCCGCCCAAAATGCGGCGGCATGTTCCTTGAGTGCCCACGACACGCGCCCTGCCCAGTGGGGAAACACAAGATCCGGGTGAGCGAGCGCCAAGGTATCGTGCATCGTCACCACAACATGCTTGACGTTCCAGACCGGGAAAAAACTGTACGTGGCCGGAAAATAGATCAGGTCAAGGCCGGCTCGGGCCACCGCTCGCCCCATGGCCAGCATGTCGCGGAAGCGACGGCGACCATCCGCCGAAGCCGCCTTCGTGGGAGCCTCTCCCACGTCCACCACGACCGTCTCGAATCGATCGGGAACCGACACGCTTGCAGCGGAAGGAGCATCGACGAAAACGACAAAGTCATGCGAACTCGGGGTGCGCGCCAGGGCTTCGAGGATTTGACGCGCAAATCGGCCAAAGCCTCGTCGATTCGCCAGGCAGCTTCCGTCAACCCCGACGCGCATCGCGCTCTCCCTCAACTAATCATCAGAGAAGTCACATGCATGCCATACGACTCTTGTTGGGCAGGCCTTTGTCAAAAGCTAGAGCGGGTATCGCTTGGATAGCACACGAGAGTTGGAAAGTGACCACATGGCTCGAGGGCAGTAAATGGGCTCTGCGGGTGGCACTGGTGGCTTGTCCACCAGTGGCGCCAGCCTGGGCCCACTGGTGGACAAGCCACCAGTGCCACCCCATCCGGCCATCTACATCGCATCGGTGTAGGGTGCGTCCGACACAGAAATCCCAGGGATTTCACCCTGATCTTCCGGGATTTCGTAGGCTATCCCATCGCAATCCGCTCTAGGCAGGCCAAGGCCTGCCCTACGGGAACTTCCATCGATCCTGATTCGCATTAGCCCCTCCTCTCCGAGGCATTCCCTTTTCCACTGGTCTGCCACGTTTCCGGATGACGCTGGGCTAACAGCATCGTGCTATGTCCGAAAGGCAATGGAACTCCCCACGCTCCCGCGATCAAGGCTTCCGAGGCCGAGACCAGGCCCATTATCCGGTTCACCCAAGGATGAGGAAGGCGGATTCGCAATCCTCCTCCGGCCGGGTGACTTTGTCTTGCTCGAGAGATCCGAGGCAGACGGCCGACGACTTCCTGCCCTAGAGCAGGAAGACAGTTAGCATTGCTGGCTCGCTGAACCTCGAATCCACCTTGCTGGAACAAGGCCACCAAATCGTCCAGCCGGTAACACGGAGTCGTGGTGCTCGGCTTAGCCCAGGGGGCTCGGGCGTTGGAGCGAATCAAGGCGACTCCGCCCGGTCGGAGCACGCGACGCATCTCCGCGACGGCCTGCGAATCATGCGCTTCGGGGAGATGCTGGAGTACGTCGAAACAGGTGACGACGTCGAACGACTCATCTTCGAACGGGAGGGACAGGGCGCTGCCGCAATAGAGGGGCATGTCGTGTCGCTGCCGCGCGTGCTCGAGGGCCTCGACGCTAGGATCAAGGCCGACGACAGAGCGGATCTCGGGCAGGCGCTGAAGGCGAAGCATGGTGAAGCCCGTGCCGCAGCCGATGTCGAGTGCTTCGAGCCCCGTCTTGCTCCTCAGCGCGCGCTTCAACCAATGAGCCGCGAGGCGCCACATCCCCCGCGACCACCAATGGGAGACTTCGACCTCGGCGAGTCGATCGAAGTAGGCCGGATTCTCGATCGCGAGTCCCGCCGTCATGACGTGAGCTCCCGGCGTTGTCGCCATTCTCGCCACCTTGGAGAAAGTCCGAGACACCCGAGCATTCGCCAACTGCCCAGCGCTGCGATCACTTCAAGAATGAGCGAGACCCAGCCAACCCCCCAAGGACCTCCCCACACGACGGCCAGCGGCACGAGAACGACCGCCAAGATCAGGAGCCCGATCATCTGGTCAAGCACCCAGGTCTCGCGTCGGCAGGAAACCAGCGAAGTCTGAATGAAGCTCGCGGTCAAAAGCCAGGGGAGTCGTGCGGCGATCAAGGCAAGCCAAGGCCCCCCTTCGCGATAACTCTCGCCGAAAAGCAGCGGCATCCAATGGCTTGATGTCAACATCAGAACAAGCGACGCGGGGATGCTGAACGCCCAGAGCTTGGCCAGGGAATCTTCGATCAAGGCTCGAGCGAGTGCGGCTCCGCAGGCCCAGCGGCGGGCGATCGCGGGTGCGAGTGAGGCGGGAATGACCAGCCCCAAGCCCACGAGTCCGAAAACGACCCGACGTCCCGCGGCGTAAGGGCCGAGTTCGGCACCGGCCCACCAGCCCAGGACCAGGAGATCCGCCCCATAAAGGCTCACGCGACCGAACCGGATCAGGCCGGCGATCGCCCCGCGATGGGCGAGTACCATCCAGGCGCGACGACGGTAGCGCGGTCGGGGTGTACCGTACCTCCGCATGTGCCATCCGAACGGGACGAGCGCGCCGCAGAATTCGGCGGTAACCAGGCAGCAGGCGGCGAACAAGGCATCCCCAGATCCCCTCACGAGGCTGAGAACGGCGATCGCATAACCCAACACGCGCACGACCTGGGCGCCCGCAACCACTCGCAGACACCCCAGCGCACGAGGGCCGACATCGGCGACAAAGGCTGAGGGGAACAGCATCAAGCCGGCAACGGCAAGCACGGCTCCCCTCCCCTGCCCCACGAAGACCGCCAGGACAAGCACGATTCCGTAGCCGAAAAACGCGGCGGCAAACCGCAGTCCAATCAGGACGTCGGTCAAAGGAGCGATCAAGCGAGGCCGCCGCGCGGCCTCGCGGGCGACGATCACATCGATGCCCCCGCGCACGATCACGAGCAGCCACGCGGCGACGGCCGACGCATACTCGATGCGCGCGAAGCTCTCGGGACCGAGGCAACGGGCCAGGTGGACCATGACCCCGAACCCGACCGCGCTGGCAAATAGCTCGGCGGCCATCACCCACCGCAACCCGGTCGGTCGCGTCGGCATCGTGGCCGTATCGCTCACCGCGCGAAGTCCCGGTCGCGTGGTCTGGGGAATCGCAAGGCTCATGCCGATCCCCCTTCGCGCTTCGTCGCGTGGAGTTCCCAAAGCGGCCCGAACACGCGAAGTAGAGAACGGGTGAGACCGAAGCGAAGCAGCCCGGAGTACAACCGGCTTGCGAGCTGAGCTCGTCCCGACAACCGGCGTGCCCAGCATTCCGGAATCGGGGCAGGATCGACCTGCACGAAATCGAATCCGACGGCCCGCGCCAGGCGACCGGCCTCGTGCGCCGAGAGCGTTCGCGGCGGCCAAACGTGCCGTTTTCGCAAACGCAGATAGGTCGGTACCCAGGCGCGAGGCAGCCAGCCCACTCCCCAGAGTCCGACGTGCGGATCGGTGGTCAGCATCCCGCGATTCGGCGACCAGAGGACGAGCCGACCACCCGGCCGAAGCACTCGGAGCCATTCCCTGAGTGCGGCCACCGGGTCATCGAGATGTTCGAGAAGACTATCCGCGACGACGATGTCAAACGATTCGTCGGCCCAGGGGAGACACTCGGCCGAAGCCGCCACGAGCGTCGTCGCAAGCCCATGATCGCTGAGCCTCCTTCGTGCGACGACCAACCACCGCGAGGCAATGTCCACCCCCACGATCGAGCGTCCGGCTCGAACCGCGGCCACGAGCAACCCCCCCGTGCCGCAGCCCACGTCGAGAATCCGCCCTGCCTCGGGTAAACGCGACAGCAGCGCTTCGCCCCTGGCCTCGGCCATGGCGATGTGCCTCAGGAATCGATCCCGGCGATCGTCGACGACATCGTCGGTGATGGCGTAATAGGCTTCCGCCAACGCCCTCAGGTCCGACGTACCCTCCAGCGCGTGTAACCTTCCCGCCTTCGCTCGCTCAGCCTCGATGTCGAGGTATCGGTCGGACTCCAGGCGCAAATCGGGCATCCCCGCCACATCGCGGAAGACGCGTGCGCAAGCAAGACAGACCTTGCTCTCGGCGCCGTCGATGCACTCACCGCGACAGCCGGGGCACATGTACGCGCCATCTAAATTAAGGAGTGCCTGTGTTTTCATAGTTAAAAACGTTCGACAATTCTCCAACAGACAACTTCGACGGGATCAAGAATGTCGTCGAGGGGGCTGAATCCAAGGAGAAGTGACGGTGATGCAGTATTCTGGTTCGGTGGTCTACGCCGATCGCTGCGTTGACCAGTCGGCCGCTCTGCCGTTGGAAATGCTCGGGGACTGACGACGAACCCGCTGGGGGGTTGCCAAGGAGTCGGCAAGTTTGATGATGGGTTCGGCCACGAAGCGTCGCGTGTTGCGTAACGTCCGGCGCACTTGGAGCCAACTCTGCCAGCGTCCCGTCGTCAGGCGCTTCAAAGCGCGCTCGGACCGTAGGTAGTAGGCGTCGATTCGGGAAAGTCGATGAGCGGACTGTCCCGCATTCGCCAGGCCGAGCGAAGTTCCAAACGCGGCTAAGAAAGTACGCGAAGCCGCGCGTCGAACTCGAGGCGGTGCTATTCCATAGGGGTAAGCGAAAAGCGAGCAAGCCTGCCCGAGACGATCTTCGACGGCGAATCGAGAACCGCGAAGTTCGTCGACGAGAGACGCGTCGTCGCAGCGGTCGAGGCGAAGGTGCGTCTTGCCGTGGGCTCCGAAACGAAACCCGAGAGCCTGAAGGGCCTCGATCTCCGGCCAGTCGAGCAACGAGGAGCGAGGCACCCAGGCCGGCTGCCCCGGCCAAGCATTGTCGCCGCCGATCCGGTCGGTTACCAGGAAGACGGTGGCCCTTGCCTGAAACCGGGCGACTACATCGGCGATTTGCAAGATCGAGTGCAATCCATCATCGAATGTGAGCGCATAACCGCGTTCGACCTCGGGCCGTCCCGCCGCGATCCAGTCGTGCAGGTCCACGCACCGACACCCCGCCTCACTGAGCGCGTGGAGGGTCTCGGTGAACCAGGATGGGTCGGTCGCCGTGACCGCCCCGCTGGTATCGATGGCGTGGTAGGTGAGAACGGGAAGACCTCCGGGCCTCATGCCCATGCCCCTCGAGAAAGCTGCGAGCCAACCTCGGTGGGGACGTGGACGAGCGTCGGTTCCAGAACGATCTCCGTCCCTTCCGTGGCTGAGCGATAGACTGCGTCAATCATTTCGGCGGTCCGATAGCCGTCCCACCCGGTGGCACCGAGCTGGAACACAGGCTCGCCCGGCTTGGCGACGAACGACTCGAGTTCACGCACGAACGAACGCTCACAGCCGAAGAGTCCCCGGAAGCGCCGTTCCGCGAATCGCTCGGCGAGATAGAACCTGCGGATGCGACGGCCTGTGGCGAGAACGCCACTCAGCTTCCAGGGGGCGGTCTCGATATGAAGCCGTCCCTCCGTTCCTTCGACGTCGATCGTCAGATAGCCCGAAGGTAAAACCCAGGAGGAGCGGACTTCGCCCTGACCTCGGTCCTGGCCTCGGAAAGTCGCCACGGCTTCGGACTCGCAGTTTTCCGGCAGCTCCAAGGTGTTGCTGACCGTACCCTTGGCCGCAACAACCTCGCCGAGGAACCGGCGGATCAAGTCGCAGGCGTGCGGCCCGTTGTCCATGAGGGTTCCCCCGCCCGATCGTTCGACATCGGTATGCCAGCTTCGGAGGAACTCGGGAGTGGCCATGTGGCCGATCACGGCCCGAACCGAGACGACGCTGCCGATCGCCCAATCTCTGACGATCGCCAGGGCATCCTGGATCGGCGGATAGAAACGATGGTTCAAGCCGGTCGCAAGTCGCAGCCGGAGCTCATCGGCTCGAAGCGCAAGGCGTCGGGCTTGCGCGGGGGTGACCGTGAGCGGCTTTTCGCAGAGGACGTGCTTCCCGGCCTCGAGGGCGAGGCGAACTTGCTCGAAGTGGTCGGCGTGGGGAGTGGCGACGATGACCGCGTCGACCTCGTCGCTTTCGAGTGCCGCGGCGTAGTCTTCCGCGACTTTGACACCGTGCTGACGGGCGATGGTTCGAGCGGCCTCGACGTTGCAGTCGTGGACGGAGATGAGCCGGCACCCGCGAGTCGCCATGATCGCAGCCGCCCGCTGCCCTCCGAGGAACCCCGCGCCTACTACCAGGAACCCAACTCCCAGTCCGTCGGCGACCATGTGCACCTCCTCTCGAACAGAGCCGTCAACCGTCCTTCAATCCCACCGCATCTCGTTCTCGGTTCGGGGGACCGAACCAAGTGCCCAGGGTCTCGCCCGTGGTCCAGGCGGCCAGAAGCAAGCCGAGCGCCGGAAGCGCCGCGAGCCAAGGGCCGAACCCGCTCTTGCGAGCTCCGAGCATCAAGGCAATCCTACGAAGCATGACCGCCGGAACAATGGGGGCCGCCACCGATCGGGCCATGCGCTGCCAAAGCCTCATCCGACCGGCGCGTGCGGCTCCGTAATGCCTCGCATGGAGTTGACGCTGACGAAGCATTCCCCGCAAGTGGGAGCCGCCTCGAAATTCGACCACGGCGCTCGAGGCGAGCTCCAGCTTTGCTCCTTGCGCACGCAGCAGGCGGTGGACCTCGACCTCCCAGAACCCGTTCGTCCACGAGTCTTCGAGCCCGAGCAGCGCCTCGCGACGATAGATCGCATTATCGCCCGGTGGCTCGAACCCTCGAGCATGTGCGACCTGGAACCCATAATTCACATATCTCAAAAGATAAACAGCCCGATCATTGGCCGAGAGCCTCGTCGAAGGCTCGATCGGTCCTCCCACAGCCGCCGCCCCGGTTCGCGCCAGGCACGTGCGATGCGACTCGAGCCAGCCGGACGATGGGACCATCTGGGCCGTCGAAAACGCGACGAGTGGCGACACGGCCTCTCGAAGACCGTCGCGCCAAAGCTCGGGAGCCAGCCAGCCGGCAGGCCGGCGCAGAACGCGGACCTCGGGGAACAGACGCTCGACCTCTTCGGCCGTTCCATCGCGAGAGGCGTCGACCAAAATGACTTCGCCTTGATCCCCCACCTCTTCCAGAAAGGCGGAAAGGCTGCTTCGGATCGTTGCCCGAGCATCGATCGATGCGACGACGACACTGACCCGAGGGGGCGCAGCGACTCGTGTATCGCGCAGGCGATCGGTTTCGGAAGCGTCGAGCGCTGGGGAGGAAGTGCTCATCAGGCGGTCACCTTTCCCGGCATGGTCGCCGCGATGTGGGGACCGCGATAGGCGGAGGCGGAGAGGCGCTTCCAATGGCGCTGAACGACATGGTTCGAATGGGGAACCAGGCGGCGGCGAACCGTCGCAATCGGATCCCCCACGATGGTGATGGCGTCGAGGTCAACGACTCCCAGGCCGGCTTGCCCGGCATAGTGGAGATAGCCGATGTCGTGGGGATCGAAGCCCATGATCGTCGCAGCGACGGCGTCCACGGCGACGGCGTCGGTCCCGGCGATCACCGTGCCGAGCCGATACGGAGTTCCGTGCCTCGGTCCTTCGCGATGCATCGCCATGAAGCCGTCGACAATGCTGATATGTGGCTTCACCTGGCGAGAGAGGGCGACCAGATTCCGGTTCATGGCTTCAACCGAACGCAAGAAGCCAAGGTCGGCCTCGGAAAGGGACTCGAAGGCGTCCCGGCCGGCGAGCGCGAGCGCCATCGATCGTGTGTTCTTGACCCGCCCCATCAGTCGCGTCAACCGATTGACCGCGAGGTTGTCTTGCTTGAGGAATTCGACGACGAGCTTCTTCCAACCGCGATAGCCGTTACCGCCCCCGGCATGACCGTGCATCATGATCCGGTCAGACAGATGAACGCTCGAAAGCATGTTCTTTAGACTGAGCGTTACCATCGCATTCACATGGGTCTTGGCGAGTGCGAGCGAGACACGGCAGGATGCCCCGGCAATCGTCTCGGAGAGGCGGGCGACGCGGGTGGATCCATCAACGCCGACGAGTTCGAGAGGCCGCCACGCGGTCTCGTCTCGATTCAGGTCGACGAAGCGGACCGGCCTGCCGTAGGCTTCGCGATGATAGCCGAACCGCGCAAAACCGGCCGTGGCATCCGAAGCCCCTTCGGCCACGGTGGCCTGCCGGGCTCCGGCGGCGAAGACGGCGTCGAGCGTAGCCGAGAGCGTGTCGGCATGAGTCGATGGGAGCTGATCGCGATGACTGACGAGATTCGGCTTGATCAGGACTTCCGGCGTGACACACGCGCGAAGATCGTCGGCGATCAACCCCAACGCCTCCGCCACCGCCCCTCGGCGGTTGTCGGAGCGAACGACGGCAACTTTCACCGTCTTGTCCAACGCGTTGTCCATCGCGAGGGCCTCCATGCCCAAGTGGTTTTGGGTTGGGGGACGGTCTGCTCCTTGGCTGGATCCTTGCGTACTTCCCCACCCGTGTTGAGAGTCGTCTCGGCGGACGATTTGCTCCGAGTCGAGAGTTTCCAGAGCCCGAGCGCGATGATCACAGAGATGCCGCAACTACAATAGTAGAGGTAATGTAGCGGGATCGAGGCCATCGCGAACCCCCAGCCCCGCTCTCGCTTGAGGAACCGATAGAAGCCCCAATTGAGGCTCACGATCGCAAACACGCCGAGCACGACCAGAGCAAGAGTTGCCGGCCACCAAAGCGCGGCGATCAGCGCGAGGCTCATGAGTCCGGCCATCGCCACACAGAGCTTCTGATCGTTGCGGACGTTCAAATCGGTCTCGACGATCCCCGACCGTTTCATCAACAGCATCCAAGGCACACCGCGCTGAAAGATGTCTGTCTTCACCATACCGGTGAGCGTCCATCGTTTGCGGTGTGTGGCCTGAATGTCGCGGGCGAGGATCACGGGAAAACCGGCTCGCGTGAGTCGGTAACCGAACTCGATATCCTCAATGGCGGGCCGGCGATAGAGCCGGGGATCGAAGCCTCCCAGGTCGAGGAAGACCTGACGCCGAATCGCACCGCAGCCGGTCCAGAAGGTGCGGGCCGATCGGGCATCGGCAACGAACTCGCCTTGCTGGTGAACGTAGTGGTGGAGGAGGTTACGGAACTGGCTGACCAGGCCGGGAGCCGAGGGGTTCGCGTCGTAGGAGCCGAAGAGCGCGCCCAGCTCGGGATTGTCCACGAACCGCTTGAGGGCTCGCGAGAGGGTTTGAGGATGAACCGCGACGTCGGCATCCAGGAAGAAGACAAGCGGAGCGGTGGCGGCGCGGGCTCCGAGGTTGCGAGCCGCCGCGGGTCCCAGGGGTACCTGGTGCCGCACGACGCTCGCCCCGAACGATTCGGCTAGCGCCGCCGAACCATCGGTCGAGCCATCATCGACCACGATCAACTCAACGCCGTCTTGGTCCGAGTCTCGAAGCCGCTGGAGGCAGTGCTCGAAGTCTCGACCTCCGTTGTAAACGGGGATCACAACTGAAAGCAGCGGCCTCCGCGGCCCCGGGCTCGCCGGACCGGCGGGGACATCGTCCATGATCCACCCTCGCCCGTCAAAATGCGGACACGCGCCGGAATGCGTCCCCGTCCTTGGGATCGCCCGAGCACGTGCCCGAACCACCGTCGAACCGGCCGCGGCAAAACCAATCGCAGGATGTGTTCTCGTGAAGCCAAGTTTCACAACGTCCCGTCGCGGTGGTCGCGACGTGCGGCGGAACTGTAGCCGGAACATTAAAGACTGTCAACTCGGTCCCTCGGTATTCCTCGGAACCAACTTGAGACGAATTTGGCGGCCCGCCTGAAGTCGTTGCTCGGCCAGGAGGATACGCTCGGTTTCCCTGGCCCGCTTCCTTCGGGATCGCCACAACCGGCCCAACCACGCCCAAAACGTCACTGGCCTGACACGGAGAGGCGATCCGGATGAGGGTTAGCCCTGTGAAACAGGAAAGGCGGGTGGCCGAGGAGGTGCGAAGCGACGCCCCGGGACAAGCCTTGGCCAATCTCCGGAGCCTCGAAGACTCGTCCCCGGCCACTCAAACAGCGCATCCTCACATCAGTGTTCACTTCCCGGATAGTCTCTCAGCCCGCAATGGCACGCAGGGATTCCGACGCCGCCTGGATCGTGTGATCGATGTCGGCCTCGGTGTGCGCAGCCGAAACAAAGGCCGCTTCGAACTGGCTACAAGGCAGGTAAACCCCGCGCGCCAGCATCTCCCAGAAGAACCGGCCGAACAGCGCGGTGTCGCTCCGCTTGGCATCCTCGTAGTTATGCACGGGTGCTTGATTGAAGAAGAGCGTGATCATGCTGCCGACGCGTTGAACGACGTGCGCAACTTTAGCATCGGTCGCCGCGCGGCGAAGGCCGTCTTCGAGCCGAGCCGTGAGGGACTCAAGTTTCTCATACGGGGGGTCGTCGCGGAGCAGCCGGACCGTGGTCAGGCCCGCAGCCATGGCCAGCGGATTCCCCGAGAGGGTCCCGGCCTGATAAACCGGACCGGCCGGCGACACGAAGTCCATGATTCCCGACGACGCGCCGTAGGCGGCCGCGGGCAAGCCGCCACCGATGATCTTTCCCAGCGCCGTCATGTCGGGCTTGATGCCGTATCGTTCCTGCGCTCCACCGAAAGCGAGACGGAACCCGGTCATCACCTCATCGAAGACGAGCATGGCCCCGTGCTTCTCGGTAAGTTCCTGAAGGGTCTCGAGATAATTCGGCCGAGGAGGAACGAGTCCCATGTTCCCGGCAACCGGTTCCAGCAGCACGGCCGCGATCTTATCCGGGAACCGTTCAAACGCATCGGCAACCGCCGCAGCGTCGTTGAAGGGGCAGAGGATCGTGTCTTTGGTCGCCCCCGGCGTCACGCCCGGGCTATTGGGAGTCCCCAAGGTTGTCGCGGCCGACCCCGCCTGCACAAGCAAGGCATCCACATGCCCGTGATAATGCCCGGTCATCTTGATGATCCGGTTCCGCCCGGTTACCCCGCGCGCCACCCGGATCGCCGACATTGTGGCCTCAGTCCCCGAGGACACAAAGCGCACCTTGTCGATCGAAGGAACCGCCGCCGTCACCGCCTCGGCAATCTCGACCTCGCGCACGGTCGGCGCACCAAAACTCGAACCCGACTCCAAGGCCACACTCACAGCCGAGCGCACCTCGGGATGTCCATGCCCCAGGATCATCGGCCCCCAAGAGCCGATGTAGTCGACATATTGGTGCCCGTCGATATCATATAGAAACTGCCCCTCCGCCCGCACCATGAACGGCGGCTCCCCCCCGACCGCCCCAAACGCCCGCGCCGGGCTATTCACCCCTCCCGGAATCACCCGGCAAGCGCGCGTGAACGCCTCATGGCTCCTGGGGAGTTGATATTCGGGCTTCGACTTCGCCGGCGTGCTCGGTCCGATTGTCATTGGCTAGCTCTCAGTTCGACTTCCGTATCCGTAAACTCGGTGTTCTGGACTAAGGTTCATTTCCGGTGATTCGTCGCCACAGGTCGCGGACCTCCGGCAAGCCTCCCACCGTAAGAGCATGAGCACACCACTCCCAGCGGCATCGATCGTGTGATCGCAACTCGGGCATCCGAACAAAGGCGAAATGCTCCACCAACCACTTGCCGTTAAGCAGCGAGTGAGCCTCATCGAGGTTTTCGTCAACAGCCGTTTCGAAGATCTGTAGTTCTCGACGAAATCGGTCCTCAACATCGAACTCTTGGATGAGATGCTTGTCTCGCGCAAGAGCTTCGATCACCTGCTTCGAGGTCTTCAATGAGTTGTCTGGAAAAGGTTTGGTCAAATGAGCAAGCCCAAGGCTCTCAAGCCTCTTGCGCAATTCCATGTGGATTCGATTCAAGGCTACATAGGGGCCATAATCCTTGAAAACCTCAGCCCAATTCGGCGGGATTTTCCAAGACTGTGGCCAGCCGGTCTTCGCCAGCAAGTTCTCGATACAATAGGCTTTCCAGGAGAATAACGGTCCCGGGTATGGGTCGTCGAATTGAGAGACGAGCTCTGAAAATGACCTTCCGTCGCCATCAATGACGCCGTAAACACCTGGATAGTTAAATTTAATGGCTATCTCAACTATCCCTGCAACCGCCCGTCGCCCACGATCCTTCGCCCTAAGTTTGACAAGGACACCTTGATGAATTCCGTCAACCGGCGCAGGAACTCCCAGAAGAGCAAAAAATGGCCTTAGATCTGTCTGGCCCTCGAGGTATATCACCTTGTGAACAGTCGCGGCTTGGAGATCGGCCTCGATCTCCTGTCTAACAGCTTTCTCGTCCATCAAAGGCTCTCGCCGCCAAGAAGAACCTTTGTGCCAGGCTCGGAAATTTTGAAAAGGTGATTACTCTGCGTCGCAACGATCACCTGCCCGCCACGTTCCCTTTGCCAATCGATGAGCGACTCCCAAAGCTTCGTTTGCCAACTCGTGTGCAGATGGAGTTCAGGTTCGTCGATGAGAATGAGCGAGCCCGGCCGCCAATACTGAAGGATCTCTCCCATCATCATGATGACCTGTTTCTCACCGCTGCTTAACTCGGAGAGCGTATGGTGAGATTGATCCCGCAACCGGACCACGAGTTCAGCACCCTCCCAGGCCAAGCTCTTACTTCCATGGAAGAATTTCTCAAAGGCTCGGTTGTAGTTTTCGAGCCGTTGGGCCCCTTGCGAATCAGTCTTCCCCTCCTCTTTTGCATTGAGGTATTCCCATCGCGCATCGTACAGCTCGGCCTCGAAGGAGTCTTTCCAATCAATCGGCCGACGCCAGCGATGTACCCATTCCCATGATTTTGATTTTTTTCCAGGAGACTTGAATTTCTCCTCGGGGGTCACCAAATCGCGATCACACGGAATATAAACTACTCCTGTCTGCGAGGGAGGAGCAACCACGGAAGCAAGCTTTGGAGCACTTGAATGTTCACGGACATACTTAATCACGTCCCCTTGCTTCCTGTATCCAAAATGATTGCCAGTCGCATGGTCGTCAAAAAAATCTTCCGATCCCATAATGAATCGAAATTGAGTCTCAGAGGCCCCAGGAACAGCAAAGAGAAAGTCTACCCAGCCTTCCGTTGCCTCAAGTTCTCTGGGTAGACGGACTCGTGCTGGAACACCCGTGACTTCTTCGCCCGTGAAATACTCCTTTCGACGAACCAGACTCTCGAGGGCTGTTGTCAGAAACTCGAGCAACGTCGTCTTACCACTCCCGTTAACGCCGCCAATCATCATGAGGTCCGGAACCTGGCCATCCCAACCGAGACCATCCTTCGGCAGGTCAAGAGATCGAATTGCGCGCAGACCTCGGATGTGAAGCCCTGTCACCTTCAGGCCAAGCTGTTCGACTACAGCGGTAGCGGGGGACGATTGGGGTGCTGCACTCATTTCAATCCATCCCGAATCCAACGTGCCACATCGGGTGCGTGGTAGGTCACGATGATGTCGGCCCCGGCGCGTTTGAAGCCGGTGAGGGTTTCGAGGACGACCCGGCGCTCGTCGATCCAGCCGTTGGCGGCGGCGGCTTTGATCATGGCGTATTCGCCGGACACGTTGTAGACGGCGACGGGGACGCCGAACGTTTCCTTGACGCGCCGAACGATGTCCATATAAGCGAGAGCCGGCTTGACGATCACCATGTCGGCCCCTTCGGCGAGGTCGAGGGCGACCTCGCGGATCGACTCATCGCCGTTGGCCGGATCCATCTGGTAGGTGCGACGGTCGCCGAAGGAGGGTGTGCTCTCGGCGGCTTCGCGAAACGGACCGTAGTAGCCGCTTGCGAATTTCGCGGCGTAAGACAGGATCGGGATCGAGGTGAAACCCGACTCGTCGAGTCCGCGCCGGATCGCCCGGACCATCCCGTCCATCATTCCCGAAGGAGCAATCACGTCGGCTCCGGCACGCGCGAGACTTGCGGACTGCTCGGCTAAGAGTGGGAGGGTCGCATCATTATCCACATCGACCACTCCACCGACTTCCCGCAAGGGACCGCAATGACCGTGGTCTGTGTATTCGCAAAAGCAGACGTCGGCCATGATCAAAAGTTCAGGAGCTTGTCGTTTGATCAGACGAACGGCCTGCTGAACGATTCCGTCATCCCGGCAAGCGGCTGATCCTTGAGCATCCTTGTGTTCGGGGATGCCGAAAAGGAGCACGGAGGGAATCCCGAGTTCCACCACCTCGGCCACCGCCTCGCCGAGTCGGTCGAGCGAGAGCTGGTACTGGCCGGGCATCGACGTAATCTCCCGGCGCAGGTTTGTCCCGTGATAAGCGAACAGGGGATAAACCAGGTCATCGAGCGTCAGATGATGCTCCCGCACCATATCTCGGAGCCTGGAATGACCGCGTAGGCGGCGAGGGCGATGGGTCGGATAGCCAGTAGCAGGCTGGAACGTCATGGCGATGGTTTCCGAGTGGGCTTTCCTTGCAAAGGCAGGCCTCGGCGGGATGCTTGTGGGTTCCTTCAGCTTAACGCGAGGCCCGCTCGGCCGTCGAGTGCGCCACGCGATGGTCAACTCCCAAGGTGCCGAGTCGGGGGATTAAAGACGGGAGGCAAGCGATGAGCGATCAAGCGCTAACCCAAGAAGCCTCAGAGAGATGGAATGATTGACCGCCTCGGTCGCTTCACAGGATCCCGGTATTGAGCCCGTCACTTCGACTTCCGATCTTCGGCCTCGCAGGCTTCGAGGAGAACCTCGAGCTCACGACTTAAAGTCGCCCGATCGCGGAGCCCCTGAGACCAGATTACGCCCTCGTGGTCGAGGAGGTACACCTGGGGGAAACTCTCGATCATCGAATCGATCTTCGAGCGATTTTCTTCGGGGTCGGCTCGCGTGAGCTACGTATGGTCCTCCGCCGGGGCCACCCGCACGCGGGCGCCCTCGGTGAGAGTTGACAAGTCACCGAAGATCACCTGCTCCGAGCCATCGATTGGCGTCCACGATTGATAGCGGGTGGGCTCAGCTCCGGCATGCGGCTTCTTGCGATTGGTCACCTCAATCCATTGGCCATCGCTGACACCGGTCTGGATTTCGGTCCGTCGCGCCTTGCCGTTTTCATATCTCCAGTAGTACACCTTGTCACCGCGATGGGTGAGCGCCTTCACCGGGAGAGCCCGGACCCCCGGACGCTCGATGATCATCTCGGCGTAGGCATACATCCCGGGGAGAAGCCGGCTTTCCGGGTTGGTGAGGTCGATCTCAGCACGGAGCGTGCGGCTCTTGACGTTCAAGGCCCAGGCGGTGCGCGTGACCGTGCCGGAAATTGGCCGGTCGCGGTACGCTCGCACGAGGACGCTTGCCTTCGTCCCGACATCCACGTAATCGGCGTCTTCCTCAGGGACATCGACGAAGATTCGGACGATGTCGGTGCGGTCAAGCACGTAGATCGGCGCCGCCGTTCCTCCGGGAGCAAGGTGGGGGGCGAGCTGCATCGCTGTGGGATCTCCCAGGACAGGCATGACGAAGTCGCCGGTATTGGCATTGCGGGCCACGACCACGCCGTCGTACGGCGCGGGGAGCGTGAGGTAGCCTACCCAGGCCTTGGCGTACTTCGCGTCGCTTTCGGCGACGGACAGGTCGGCCTCGGCGACCGTGACGTCGACCCTCGCCTTGGAGAGGGCCGCATCGCTGGAGATGACTTCCGCACTTGCCTTCTCGATAGTCGCCTTCGCGGCATCGCGCGCGGCGACGGTCGACTTCCATTGATTGGTCGATTCCAGGAGGATTTGAGGGTCGACAACCCCCCGCTCGGTCTCGTGCTTGAGCCGCCTGACCTCCATGTCCCAGCGGTTGACCTCGGACTGATACTTACCCAGGATGGCCTTGGCCTCCTCCAGTCGAGCCCTGGCCGCTTCGAGGTCGGCCTCGGCCACCTTCACCACCTCCTTCGCCAGCTCGATATCGCGCCGATCGAGCTCGACCTTCGCCCTCTTCGTCCCATAGTCTTCGACCAACTCGGGGACGAAGAGTGTGCACAGGACCTCGCCCTCGTTCACCTTGTCGCCGATATCCACGTTCCATTTCTTGATATAACCGGTCACCTTTGGGAAGACCGAGGTCCGCTCGTAGCTTTCGATGAAGCTCGGCTGTTCGACGACCCGGACGATGTGCCGGATCGAGGGATGGATCAACTGTACGGTCAAGGGTTCCGAGGCGCTCTTGTACTCGGTCTCGGACTCGCTGTGGCAACCCGGCGCGACGAGCGCGGCCAGGAGCCAAACCAGGAGCGGACGGCCCCCGATGAGAAGACCCGGGGCCTTGGGACGAAAGGCGCGGCGCATCAGGGGCCTCCGGGCTCGTCGGGAGCTTTCCATGATGTCTCGGCGGGCCGGCGCCGCGACGCCGAGCCGCCGTTCGGAGTGGGATCGGTCTCCTCTGGTTGCGGGTGAGACGCGCTGTGTCCGTCTGCCGGCTCCGGGTCCTCGTCGTCCGGTCCCTCGTCGGGGGCGAAGGCGTCCGGGTCGTAATGCGGACTGCTTGGGTCATCCGGGGCGACCGATGGGGAGGAGGCCACCCTGGAGCCGATCACGACGACGAAGATTGCGGGAACGACCAACAGGGTAGCCAACGTGGACATCACCAGCCCGCCGATTACGGCCCGGCCGAGTGGTGCCTGCATCTCGCTCCCCCGCTCAATCGCCAGGGCCATCGGCACCATGCCGATTGTCATCGCGCACGCGGTCATCAAAATCGCGCGGAGCCGGTCGCGCGCACCGGCAGCGGCGGCCTCGGCCGAGGACATGTGCGCTTTCCAATGCTCGTTCATGAAGGCGACGAGCAACACCGAATTTGAGACGGAGACGCCAAGGCTCATGATCGCGCCCATGAACGACTCGATATTCAATCCCGTGCCGGTCACGTACAAGATGGTCACGATGCCGGCGAGGACTCCCGGAACGGCTCCAATCGAGATGAGACCCAGGCGCGGCGACTGGAAATAGCCGGTCAAGAGCACGAGGATCACGAACACGGCGACTCCGAGGCCGATCCCGAGCGACTCGAACATCTCGATCATCGGCGGGAGCTGGCCCAGGGGCTCTACCCGGACGCCCTCGGGGGGCGTTCCCGCGGCGGCGATCGCCCGAGAGACCTGGCGCGAGGCCCGGCCCATGTCTTCCCCCTCGACGTTCGCAGTGAGCGTCAGGTAGCGCTGCGACATATCACGGTCGTACTCTCCGGGCCGAACACCCCGACGGACCGTCGCTACGTCGCGGACCATCAGGTTGACCACCGGGTTGACGGATTGGATCGGCAAGATCGCGACATCCTCCGCCCGGATCATCCGAGTCGGCGGCACCAGGACTTCGACCAGGTAGTCAAACCCGGTGCTCGCGTCGATCCAGTAATTGAGGTCGGTGAACCGGGTCGAGGAGGTCGCCATGACCAGCGCCTTGCGTACATCCTCGACCGTCACGTCGCTGAGGCCCGCTTTCTCGCGGTCGATCTCGACCTCCACGGTGGGGTAGTCGAGCGTCTGCTGGAACTGAACATCGCGGAGGAAGGGGATACGGCGCATCTCGCCGGCGATTTTCTCAGCATGCTCCCGGACATCGTCCAAGTCGGTGCCGATGAGGCGGACCGCGATCGGCGTCGGGGAGCCAAAGCTCATCACGGTGGTCACGATGTCGCCCGGCTCAAAGCCGAAGATCGATTTCCCGGCCTGCTCCTGCGCCTCGGCCTCGGACAATCCGCCCTCCTCCAGCCGCTTCGCCAGCCACGGGATCACGCGCCGGGGGAGGACCTGACGGAGCCGCTCGCGGAACGAGGCGAGTTTGATCCGGCTATTCGCGCGGAAGGCGATGCGCAATTGGCCGTCGTCGGGCCCGCGCATGAAGAGGACCATGTTGTCGATGCCGAAGTTCGGCGCCACCTGCCCGACGAAGCCCATCGTGATCTCGATGTTCTTGGTGTCCGCCTCGCGCTCGATCTCCTGGAGGCACTTCACCGCCATTTCCCGCGTCAGGTCGAAGTTGGAGCCGGGGGGCGGTCGGAACCGGAGGACAAACTTGCCCGAATCGACCTGGGGGAACAGTTCGGTGCTGATCCGTATCCCCAGGAGCCCGATCATCAGGACGCTCGCCGTGAGATAGCCGATGACCACCACCCAGCTCCATCGAACCGACCATTCCACGGCCCGACCGTAGACCCGAAGCAGGCGATTAAACAGCCCGCGCGGCGATTCGCCGTGAGTCTTGGGCTTGACTAGGTACACGCAGAAGATCGGTACGAACATGATCGAGAGGAGGTACGACACGATCATGGCAAAGCCGACCGCCAGCGTCAGGGGCATGAAGAGCGAGCGGAGCGGGTCGGTCATGATGAACGCCGGGACGAACACGGAGAGGATGCACAGCAACGCCAGCAGGATCGGCACGGCCGTGGTCTCGGCCGCACGCAGGACCGCCGTGGCAACGTTCGGCGTCTGCTCCAATTGCACGTGCAAGTTCTCGATGGTCACCGTCGACATATCCACAAGGATGCCGATCGACAGCGCCATGCCCCCCAGCGACATGATGTTGATCGTGTTCCCCGACATCCAGAGCCCGACCAACGACCCAAGCAGGGCGAGCGGGATGTTGGACACCACGACGACCACGCTCCTCAGATCGCGGAGAAACAGGAGGATCATGAGCCCGGTCAGGCCCGCGCCGATGGCCCCTTCGGTGGCCACGCTCTCGACGGCCGTCAGCACGGTGGGCGACTCGTCGAATTGGAAACTGATCTTGACCTTGTCCCGGTATTCTGCGGGGAGGACGCTACGGAACAGCTTCAGCGATTTGCGCGTGTCGGCCACGACCGTCAACGTCGATCCCGTGTCCTTCTTGATGATCGGCAGGTAGACGGCCTTCTTGCTGTTGACGAGCGCGTAGCCGTAATCGAGGTCGGTCGCGTCCTGGATGGTCGCCACGTCTCGGATGTAAACGTTCGCGCCGAGTTTAAGCGGAATCGCCCCCAACCGCTGAACGTCGACGACCGTCGCGTTGTTGGCGACGACAGGCATTGAGTCCTTAACGTAGAGATTGCCCGCCGGAATGATGTTGTTCCCTTTCGCGAGGGCCTCCACGACCTGCTGGGGAGTCAGGTTGTAGGTCCGGAGCTTCTCCGGGTCGACCCGGATGATGATCGATCGCATGTTCGGACCGAACGGTGAGATGGCTACCGTGCCCGGGACGCTCTTCTGGACCTGCGGCCGGATCAGGTTCTGTGCCCAGTCTCCCAACTGTCCCAGCGAGACCTCGTCGCTTTCCAGCACGAGGTAGCCGACAGGAATACTCCCGGCGTCCATACGCATGATCATCGGCGGCAGCGTCCCCGGGGGCATCCATGACATCGCCCGGTCCGACATTGCCACGACCTGCGCCATGGCCTGGCCCATGTCCGTGTCCGGGAAGAACGACAACTCGCACAGAGCGACCTGCTGGATGTTCCGCGAATTGATGTCCTTGATGCCATCGACGTACTGGAAATAGAGCTCGAGCTGATTGACGATGAATCCCTCCATCTGGTCGGGACCCATACCGATATAGTCGAGAAAGACGTAGATCTTCGGGACATTCAACGGAGGAAAGATATCCACGCGCATCCGGAAGTAGGCAAGCGCGCCGCAACTGACCAGGGCCACGACCAACATCAGGGTCGTGACCGGGCGCCGCATGGCAAAACCTGTTGGGTTCATGAGCTGATATCCGCGAGTAGGTGGGACTTCCGTATCTCACGGACTCTCGACTGGGTGACTAGTGCTTTGTCAACCCTAAGAAAACGGGTGCAGACGACCTACCGTAGGGTGGGCATTGCCCACCGATCTTCGCTGAGGCCAACAGTTTGGTGGGCAATGCCCACCCTACCCAAAGGAATCGCTTACCCGTCAATCGAACGTTGACAAAGCACTAGAGCGGATTGCGATGGGATCGCCTCCGAAATCCCGGAAGATCTGAGTGAAATCCCTGAGATCTATGTGTTGGACGCACCATAAACCGATGCTATGTAGATAGCCGTATGGGGTGGTACTAGTGAACAAGCCACCAGTGCCACCCACAGAGCCCGTTTACTGCCCTCGAGCCATGTGGTCACTTTCCAACTCTCGTGTGCGCTACCCAAGCAATAACCGGTCTAGAGAAAACACCTACTGCGACGAATCCCACCGACCCGCTCCAGCGTGAGCCGGGTATCGGTTCCAGCGGGGCTGCACCTCCTCCTTGCGCGGACTCCAGACCGCGTGCCAGGCCCTGGGCAAACTCCTTCGCAAATCGTCCGTATGTTGATCAACCACAATCATGTTCCGACTAAGGAGCGCTCGTTACACCTTTCGAACGAACGTGCGCGGGCGGCTTGGCCGACGGCGCCGTGGCCCCCCTGGTATTCTCCTGGTGACCGGTGATCTGCGACTGGAGAGCCTTCAGTTGCTGGTGCAGCTCCTCCAGGCGATCGTCGATGTGGCGGAGATGCGTGGGCGGATCGTCCATCCGCTCCACAGCGTGCGCCAGGTCGATCACCTTGACCTGAAGCTTCCTGAGCTCGGGCGGGGTCTGGTCCCGGGGCAGGGACAAGGAGTCGAACCGTTCGCCCAGGCTGCTAACCTGCTTCGCGAGGTCTTCGATCTGCTCCCGCAACGTATCGAGCTCGCCAGGGCGGGTGGGGGCCGGAACCTCCTCACCTGATTTGGACTGCCCCCTCGATTCCTTGGTCGACTCCGCTTCGCCCGCGCGTTTCTTGGTCGAGGAGTCGGACGATTGCTTCGCGGCAGCGTGCTTGTCGGAAGACTCCTTCCCAGCCCCCTGGGATGAGAAGAATGAAGAATATCCCCAGCCTCCGGCGACACCGCCGACCAGGGCCACCAAGCCGGAGAAGAGCAGGACTCGAACGACCGAAGGAGCGTGGGCACCCCGTCCCCGATCTCCCGCGTCATGCCCCCCCTTGTCACGGCCCGCGTCATCACCCTTCCCACGGGGCTCGCCCTCCCTCGGGGCGCGTTCCTCATGCGGCTCCCGATCGGGGCGATCGCTCTGCTTTCCCCCTTCCGCCTTGGCCCCGGCCCTTCCCTGGTCGTCGGTAGGTGAATCCGCGACGTTGGCCATGTCCCGGGCGTGGCTGCGTACCTCGCCGGTTTCGCGCCCCTGGCCACTCCGATCGGACGTCCTCCCGGCGTTGACTACGGGTTCGACCTGGTCAGAGCACTCACCCTGGTGTTGCGGTTCCATGCCAGCCCCTCGTTGGTTGCTCTGAGCGAAGGTCCCAGGTACCGTGTGTACTGGTCCTCCCCAGTCTCCCCGCAGCGATCGTCTGCCGCCAAATTCGTGTCTACTCGGCCGTGCGCCACATCTCGTTACGGCGAATGCCATGTCCTCCTAAAAAGGTAGATACAAAAAGACAAGATAGATACAAAAAGACAAAACTACAAAAAAGCAAAATCCGTGCCGGCCATAGCGAGGTTCCCATTCCGGTGAGCGCGGGGCGCAACATCGTTCCGGACGGAGTAACATTCGTCCACTGAACCGAATATCAGGCGCACCTGTGGTGCATCCCTCATCAGCACCGCCTAGTCCGCCACTCCACTGAGCTTTGACTTGACCGCTTGCCCATTCTCGGCTATTTACCCGCTCGGACCCATCTCGTCCCGTGTCGACTCGGGAGGTTTTGCTGTTGCCGCGATTCGACCCGCGAATCATCGCGCTGGTGCTGGGGCTCGTTGGGCCTTCGGGTTCGCCGTCCACCCTGCCCGCCCCGGCCGAGGTAAGCGTCGAGTCGCTTGAGGTGTTCGATGAACCCGACGAACGCTCGGTCTCTTCGGGGACGCTCACCCAGGGGACCCGGGTCACGGTGCGGCAGGTGGACCAGGACGGCTGGTTGTCGATCGACGCTCCTCCAGGGTCCTTCCGCTGGATCGAACAGCGCGCGATTGAGAACGATCGGCAGGGGAACGGCGCGACGGTGATCATTCCCCAGGCTTCCGTGCGCGCAGGGCATCCGGGGGCCGCCTTCCCGGGAGCACGGCGAGCGGTCTTGCCCAAGGGAACCACGGTACGGCTTCTCGATCATCCGCCTCTGATCCTGGGTCAAGGACCCCGAAAACAGATCTGGCGCGCCATCGCACCGATCCCCGGCGAACAACGACGGATTCGGATCGAAGGGATCACCTGGACCCCGAAGACGAAGACCGCCTCGCTGCCGCCCGCCGAAACTCGCGCCGCCTTCATACGCGAGAGTGCGCCCAGGTCAACCGTCCCTCCCCAGATCGCCGCCGAGGTCGCACGGATCGAGGCCAGCCACCGCGCGATCCTGCTCGGACCAGTCGAAAACTGGCAGTTCACCCCGGTCGTGGAACGATATCAGGCACTCCTGAAGCGAGTCTCCGACCCGGACGCGGTCCAGGCGATCGAGACCAGGCTCCAGGTGGTCTCGCAGCATCAGGAGGCCGCCTCCTCGATTCGATCCCTGGACGAGATCCTGGCGCGAAGCCGGCGCCGGGATCATCTGCTCGCGCTCGAGATCCGTAGGTTGTCCCACGCGGCGGAGCGTCGCGAACGCCCCTACGACGCCGAAGGGATGGTCCAAGCCTCGTCGAAGCAGGTCGACGGACAACGGGTCTTCGCGCTCATCGGACCCGAGGGAACGACGCTCGCCTACCTCAACATCCCCGCCGGCCTCGACCCTGCCCCATTCGTGACCCGCCGCGTCGGCGTCCGCGGCAGCGCTCGCTATGACGAGAAACTCCGCGCCCGCCTGATCGCCGTCCAGGATCTCGACCCGCTTGACGAAGATCGATAAATCACACCCTCACATTAAGTTTGCTCACACTGAGGTATTCGACCTGGACGCCGAGGGAGGCTCGGCTGTACGGTAGCGGGAGATCACTGAGGCCTTTCTCTCCTCGACGGCACGGCGAGGGTCTACCTCGTTACGTTTTTTACTTAAATAAGAGAGAGGGGTACACCATGGGTGCTTCGCCTGCGCTCTCCGTCGAAAGACTCGAGGCAATCCGCAACTATTTTCGAGACGACCGCTCCCGGATGACGATGATGGCCTCGCGCAAGTTCGAGGTATCGGAGCAGGTCGTGGTCGAATCCCTGGTCGGGGAATGGCCGATCGTGAGGCTGCGGGACGGCATTTTTGCCGAGCTACTCGAGGCCTTGCCCAGCCTCGGCCTGATGCGGGTCTTCGTGCGGAACAAAGGGGCCGTGATCGAATCGGTCGGACTCTTTGGCGGATTGTCTGTGACCGGCCCGTTCACCAACGTGCAGACCGACACTCTCGACATGCACATCCTCCACGACGAGATCGGCGCGATCTTCGCCGTCGAGAAATGGGGACACGACACGAACAACCCAACCTACTCGTTTCAGTTCTTCGACCGCACCGGCGACGCAGCCTTCAAGGCCTACTTGTGGGAAAGCTTCCCCGACGTCCCGGCCGCCTCGATCGAGACCTTCTACGCCCTGGTGAAACAGTTCGAGACAGCGCCGGACATCGGTTGAGGAGAGACGAAGAAGCGATCCAATAAGGAATTCTGCATACGAAGTCAGAGAGAATGGGTGACCAGCGTGGAGTCTTCGAGGCCCCATACTCCACATCTTAAGGCTTTCTTCGGATTTCATCCCACCTGGCAAGCCAATGGGCCATGGGGTGGCCGGGGAGGAGCGCAGCGACGCCCCGGTGTTAACGACGTCCCAGGGCGTCGCTGCGCCCCTCCCCGGCCACCCCGATTCTGAAGATTCTCGGCTTTGCGATCTCTTAAGTTGCTGTGTGTAAGGACGAGTCTTCGAAGCCACGGAACTCGGACAACTCCAGGCCCCGCCCCGGAAACCCGGGTGTCGTTCTCGACATCAAGAGATCGATCCCGGAGAGTCTCGAAGACTTCAGGAAACCTTCGCGACCAGGATCGTTCGATCGTCGGCGGCGGGACGACCGGCCGTGAACTGCTCCAACGCCCCCAAGACTTCTTCGATCAGACCGTTCGCGCTCAGGTGGCAGTTCTCGAGCACCTGGTCGAGTCGCTGGAGTCCGAACATCTCTCCCGCCGGATTGGTCGCCTCGGTGATCCCATCGGTGTAAAAGACGATCTGGTCACCCGGGCGAAGCACCTGCGTAAACTGCTCATACTCCTGGTCGGCGAAAACCCCCAACGGCAAATTCCCGACGTTATCCAGCGAAATGATCGAACCGTCCTCGCAGCGCTTGAGCCGAGGCGGATTGTGCCCCGCGCTGGCGTAGGTCAGTTCGCGCCGTACCGGGTCATAGGTACCGTAAAAAGCCGTGACGAACGCCTCGTTCCGCGCGGTGTAGTGCGTGGCGAGTTGGTGATTCACATGGTTGAGCAAGTTCGCCGGAGGATCGGGCGGTCCTGGAGCCGCATGCGCGATACTGTGCGTGATCGCCATCATGACGGCAGCCGGCGTCCCATGGCCGCTGACGTCGGCGATGAGAATTCCCCAGCGCCCGTCCGGTAAGGGAAAGAAGTCGTAATAGTCTCCTCCTGCCCATTGCGAGGTCTGGTAATGGGCCGCCAGGTCCAGTCCGGGGATCGGCGGTATCGCCTTGGGGAGGAGCGAGCGCTGAATGTCGGCGACAACGCGGAGTTCACGGTCGACGATGTCGTAAGCCTTCTTCAATTCCTCGGCGAGCACGAGGTTGTGCGTGGCCCGACCAAAAAGGTTGCTCATCCAGACCTGTTCGGGGAACGCTTCGCGGTCAAACGCGAAAGAGGGTTCTCGCATGAGGATCGCCATATTCATGGCGGTCCCACCGTGGTAGTGGGGAATCGCCATCAGCGAGCGTTGACCGGCAAGATACTCGGCGGCGGGATCGTCGGGACTGACCTCGAGATCGTCGATGAGACGAGGGATCTCGCCATAGAGTAGCTCGCCGAGGATTCCCCCTTCCAGCACCGGTAAGCGGTGCTTTTCCTTCCACGGATTGATATCGTCGGCCCATTGACTGCATCGCGTGATGCGATACTTCGGAAACGGGAGATCACGTCGGCTCAAGGCCAGAAAGCTGTTGGCCGGATAGATCTGTCGGACCTTGGTCGCATAAGCGCGGACCATGGCTTGTGGATCGGTTTGCCGGCTCATTTCCCGCATCGTGGCAACGATGACATCGAGCCGCTTCCGCCAGTCCAGACTACGTTCTTCAGCGCTGGGCTGTTCCAGGTACGCTCCCATCGGCGGTCTCCGCGGCAATCGTCTTCTCGCCCGGATTCATACTCGTCCGGATGAGAAGAATTCCTTGGTGTGCGATCTTCACCATTCTAGGCTTCCGGAACGCCAGGGCAAATCCAACTCTGCGGAGGGCAACCCTCGACTTCAACGATCGCACGGGATAACCATAGGAGACACAATAGGTCCCCGTCCCGGAGACCTCTCTCCAACCCGGCTTTCGAGAACCCAGAGAAATGCCACATCCACGTCAAGCCTCGCTCATCCTTGGATGCCTTATCTCCCTGGCCTCGCTCGTTCCCGTTCATGCCAAAGCCCCTCAACACAACGTGCTCCTGATCGTCGCCGACGATCTGGGACGCGATCTGGGCTGCTACGGCAACGCGGCGGTCAAGACACCCAGGCTCGACAAACTGGCCCAACGTGGTGTCCGCTTCGAGAATGCGTTCGCGACGGTGGCCTCCTGTAGCGCGAGTCGGGCCGTGATCTATACGGGGCTGTTTACCCACACCAACGGCCAGTTCGGTCATGCCCATGCTCCGGCCGAGCTCCATACGCATGCCTGGGTCGAGAGCCTGCCCCGCGTCCTCAAGAAGAACGGCTATCGCACGGGGATCATCGGCAAGGTGCACGTACTACCTGCCGAGGTCTACCCCTTCGACGAGCAGCCGGCGGCCGACGACCCGGGCGGCAGCCACCCTCGGGACGTCTCCGCCTTCGGTAAAGCCGCCCGATCGTTCTTCGACTCAACCCGCAACGAACCCTTTCTTCTGGTTGTGGGCTTCCATGACCCGCATCGCTCGGGCTCCGGGTTCGGTAACGAAGGGAAACACGCCGATGCGGCCGAGGTCCGGTACCACCCCGACGACCTAAAAGTCCCCGACTTCCTCCCCGACCAGCCCGAGGTTCGACAGGAGTTGGCGGAATATTACCAGGCCATCAGTCGCCTCGACCGGGGAACCGGGGAGATTCTCGACGCTCTGAAGGAAACCGGGCACGACAGCGATACTCTGATCATCTTCGTGAGCGACAACGGCATGCCCTTCCCGGGAGCCAAGACAACCCTCTACGAGCCAGGTGTCCATCTCCCTCTGATCATCGCCTCGCCGACCCAGAAACAAACCGGACTCACGAATCAAGCCATGGTCAGTTGGGTTGACATCGTTCCCACCGCGCTGGAATGGACCGGGACACGAACCTCTTACCCACTCCCGGGGCGCTCGATCCTCCCCATCCTGGAAGAAGCAAATCCCCCGGGCTGGGATACGGTTTTCGGGTCGTTCGTGTTCCATGAAATCACCAACTACTACCCGATGCGTTCGATCCGAACCCGACGCTACAAGTACATCCTCAACGTCGCCCATTCCCTCGACTTTCCGTTTGCCTCCGACCTCTACGGTTCGAAGACGTGGCAAGGCGTGTTGCGACGGGGCGACACTCAGTTCGGACAACGGACCGTCGCGCAATATTCCCATCGCCCCCATGAAGAGCTGTACGACCTGGAGCAAGACCCGGGCGAGTTGAAGAACCTGGCGACCGACCCCGCCAACGCAGCCGTACTGGCCGAGCTGAAGTCTCGGCTCAAACGTTGGCAAAATGCGACCAAAGATCCCTGGGTCGTCAAGTATCGTTATGAATAAGCAACAAGACGCGATTCCACGGGAAAACGTAAGATCTGAATCCGTCGAACGGCAATGAGCTTCGGACGAGAACCACCGCTCTCATGGTGATTGGGTCCTCAGAAACTATCCGGATGAGGGTTAGCCATGTGAAATCAGGAAAGGCGGGTGGCCGGGGAGGAGCGCAGCGACGCCCCGAGACGAGTCGCGGCCGATCCCCGGCGCCTCGAAGACTCGTCCCCGGCCACCCAACGAACGCATCCTCACATCAGTGCTCACTTTCCGGAAAACCTCTCAGACATGCCGCGCAGCTCATGAACAGCAAAAGACACCGCGTAGCGTTGCGAAAAATGCTCGCGAATCCATAGATAAGTCTTGCATGCCAATTTGGTTTATCTTTAAGATCTGTATCGCCCACAAAATTTAACGCCCCTATTTCGACCTCAATGAGGTTACCCCGGCCCAGCCACCCCCAAAAATTCCAATCGAGGAGAAAAGCGAGGCATCGCCTGAATTTGCTTGTTTTCTTAAATCTTTAAATCACTTTTGCCATATCTTTGCAATGCTCGCACTCTTCGTGAGCCGATAGATCGAGCCGCGTCACTCTAACCTACGTGGAGCCTCCGGCAAATTTTTTCGTAGGGCAGGCCAAGGCCTGCCGAGGCTCAAGCAAACCGCCCAGGCAGGCCAAGGCCTGCCCTATGAGAAGACATCGTTGATGGGTGGTGCCCACTCTACGGAAGGGGGCTTGCCGGATGCGGCACGAAGGAGTGGTTTCCTTTTTTGCACTCCGATTGGGCTTTGAATCGATTGGCGAACCTACCCACTTCGAGTTGCATGAATATTCGTGCAATTGGAGGTAAGCATGCCGCATCCTTCTGTCAAGCTTACACATCCAAGTTCGGAAAACTCGAAAAGGTATCGACGCCCGATAATAGAAGTACTCGAAGAACGATTACAGCCGAGTGTTTCTATTCCGTCGATCAATCCCGACTCACCGGTGGTTGTTCCGGCCGGATCGGCCATGGTGCAGGAAACCGTCAAGGCTCTCGCGCCGGCACCGGTTGCGCCCGTCGCGACGACGGTACTTCTCGTACCGCCGAGCCCGGCAACGGTCGGTACCGCCGTGACGCTAACCGCGACGGTCAGCCCCAGCCAAAACGTCCAACCCCCATTGACCGGAACCATGACTTTCAGCGTTGATGGGCGTAGCGAGCCTCCCATCAGGCTTACGCTCATTAACGCTCACCCAGGCGCGATGTTTGTGGCCACGGGTCTTTCCATTGGAACCCATCAGGTTACGGCTACCTACAGCGGTGATGCGCATTACAGCGCCAGCAGCTCAAGCGAAACCCTTCAGGTCGTAGCGCCGCCGGCCATTGATGGCCCGCAAGTCGTCGACGTGACGCGTCAAGGTTTCCACTTGATGCCAACGATGTTGGTCGTGTCTTTCAACGGCCCTCTCGATCCGATTCCCGCCCAGAACACGGCGAATTATCAGATCACGGGTCCCACGGGACGCATTCCCGTGATCTCGGCGGTGTACGATCCGAGCGCGTTGACGGTGACGCTGACCCCGCGCATGCGGCTCAACACCCAACGAGCTTTTACATTAACCATCAATGGCCAGTCCCCCACAGGCCTTACCAACCCTGAGGGGGTCCTACTTGACGGTAACGGCCAGGGAAGTCCCGGGGTCAGCTTCTCCACAATCCTGGGGCAGCAACATCTGTTACTCGGAGTACCGCGACCGAAGTTCCCCCTGTTCGTCCCCCCATTTTGGGGTCTGCGCTATCCGGCCTTTTGGGTTCCTGTTGGCAGCAAAGTCGGACAGCAACTCGTGAGATCCCCGATAAGCTCGGCGCACGCGATGCTCCACCCTGCGGCTTTCCGGTTCAAGGCGCCCCTCGGGAGGTGATCAACGCGGGGTTCCATGGAGAATCTCCATGGCGGCGTTACGGCCGTTGATCGCGATGACACTGCCTCCGGGGTGGGTGCAAGCCCCGCACAGGAAGACGCCCGGCATGGGAGTGCGCGGTTCGAGCCGACGGTCCCACATGTAGGCTGGCAAGCACTCCCCTTGGAAAATGTGGCCGCCCGTCAGACCCACCGTTCGCTCGATATCGGGCGGCCCCAGGACCTGGACATCGAGAACCGCGTCCGGCATGTTTTCACAATAGCGCGCGATCGACCCGAGGGCGAGGTCGCGGACCTCATCCCGGCGCGAGTCCCAGTCCCCCTCGGCAAAGTCATACGGTACGTACTGGGCAAAGACGCTCATCGTGTGCACCCCCTCGGGGGCCACACTGGGATCGTGGGCGCTATGAAAATAGAGCTCGGTCCAGAGGCGCTCCGGCAAACGACCTTCACGCGCGACGCGATGAGCCGTCCGCCACGCCTCTTTACTCAATGGCGTATTGATTTGACCAAGATGGTGCGGCTGTCGTGTCCCGGGGCGAGCCCGGAAGCTGGGCAGTTCCTTGAGGGCCACATTGAGTTTGACGGTACAACCTCGAATCGGCACCGATTCGACACGAGCGCGCCAGGACGGGTCGGCGGCGTCCCCGAGTAAGCGGAGCGTCGTTCGGGGGTCGGCATTCGAGACCACGCAGAGGGCATCGATGTGCTCTCCCCCTTCGAGCTCGACGCCTTGACCGGGGTTGATCCGAGCCACCGGCAAGCCCGTCGCAACCACGGCTCCGGCCTCGCGAGCGATGTCGCAGAGAAGGAAGGAGACGGTTCCCATCCCCCCTTTCACATACCCCCAGAGACCAGGCGAGCCTCCAAGTCGGCCCGATGCATGGTGAAAGTGGATCGAGGCCGTCCCCGGGTCGTGAGGACTGGCATTCGTTCCGATCACCCCCTGCCCGAGAAGCGCGACCTGCAAACGTTCGTCACTCAGGTAGTGTTCCACGAACTCGACCATCGACCATTCGAAGAGCAGCCTCTTGGCCTCCGGATCGTTACCGATCCGCGCCTCGAGTACCTCGCGCGACGGTGCCGGTCCAATCCAAAGATCCTGCGAACCCGCCGGCCTGATGGCATCACGCAACCGGCGTTTCACATCCCCCAAGGCGCGCCAGCCCTCAAGGTCGGCGGGAGCAAGACGACGCACCTCAGCCTCACAGGCCGCATCGTCATCCCAGAACTGAATACTCTCGCCATCATCAAAGGGAACGAACATTCCCGCGCTCGCCGGAAACCACTCGAAGCCATGCCCCGGCAAGTCGAGTTCTTCCGTCACGAGCGGATGCAAGAGACCGACCAGGTAGGCGCACGGTGAGATCCGGAAGCCAGGCCAGACTTCATCGATCGTGCAGGCGCCTCCAACCCGTTGCCTCGACTCGAGCACGAGCACGCGCTTCCCGGCCCTGGCGAGGTAGGCCGCACAGGTCAAGCCGTTGTGCCCGGCTCCCACCACGATCACATCCCAACGGCTCGCCGCGAGTTCGCGCACCGGGGCGGGCAACGGGAGTATCCCCAGGGTTTCGGCGGCCGACTTTCCGGATTTTGGGGTCATCATGGTCTGATCCTGCCAAGTGGATTTCACTGCGCCCGAACCATTTCCGCTCTCATCATGTCTCGTTGGGAACCGCCGATTCCATAGATGATCTGCCGTCCACTATTGTAGGGAACAGGCGGACATGCTATTTCCTTGAACCGTAGTTGCCAAATGATTAGTGTAGAACAACCCCTCGCCGTGTCGATATCGGAGGGATGACGTAATCGCGACGGGACCGACACCGAAGCTCGCAAATAGAAAAGGGGCGACGGCCCATGGCCGGCACAGACACGGCGGTAGTGAGACTTTCGGACCTGGCACACGGTCAAGAGGCGACTTGTTTCGCCGCGCTAGTCAAGAAGGACGTCGGGGTCGACAAACACGGCAAGCCGTTCGTCAAATGCCACTTCCGCGACCGACGCGTTACCATGGTCGCCCCCTTCTGGTCGGGCAACGCGTTGCGGGAACAGGCCGAAACGTTGACCGAAGGGGTGGCTTACCGGCTCCGGGTCCGGGGCGACTGGAAGGTGCGGTATGGCTTCCAGCTCGAGGTCATCGAACTCCGGCTCGCGACCGAGGAAGACGCGGCCGACGGTTACGACTTCTCCGACCTGGTCGACAGTTCGGAGTTTGACCCCGAGATCCTCCTCAAGTCGATTCACGATCGGATCCACCGTTGTATTGACGAGGCCCACCTCAGGGAACTGGTGTGCACAATCCTTCGCGAGAATTCCGACCTCTTCAAAAAGATGCCGGCCGCGTCGAACTTCCACCACAGTTATACCGCCGGACTTCTTGAACACGTATGGAGTATGACGCGGATCGCCGGATTTCTGGCGGATCATTACGCCGATTATTACCAGCAGCTCAATCCCCCACTCAACAAAGGGGTCATCGTCGCTGCGGCCATCCTGCATGACATCGGTAAACTCCGCGAGCTCGACTACCATCCCGTGGAGGCCAAATATACCAAGGAAGGCTGTCTCATCGGCCACGTTTTAATGGGCCGGGATCTTGTCCGTGAAACCGCGCGCAAGATCGATGGATTCCCCGAAGAGACCCTTTTGCTGCTCGAGCACGCGATCCTTTCCCATCACGGCAAGCGCGACTTCGGCGCCCCAGTCGTCCCGCAAACCATCGAAGCGCTTCTGGTCTCCTACATCGACGACCTGGATGCCAAGATGAACATCGCCGCGCGCGAGCGGCTCCGCTCAACCAGCGAAGGGGAATTCACCGACAAGGTCTTCGCGCTCGAAAATCGACGGCTCTACAAGGGGATCCCCCGCGAAGTCCCCATTGATGACGACCATCAGGAGCCGATCTAGAGCGGGTTAGCGCTTGGATAGCACACACTCGTGACCCTGTGGCTCGAAGGAAGTCAAGAGGCCGGCGGGGTGGCACACCAGTGGCGCCAGCCCGGGCCCACTGGTGGACAAGCCACCAGTGCCACCCCATACGGCCATCTACATAGCATCGGTTGATGGCGCGTCCCACACAGAAATCCCAGGGATTTCACTCAGCTCTTCCGGGATTTCGTAGGCGATCCTGTCGCAATCCGCTCTAGTACGACTCCGTTACAACTTCGACTGACATCAGGGCCATATTGATGGGTAGCCGCGGTTGCTTGCAACCGGGGTCGCGCAGCGACCAGAGGTTTTCCGGAACGCCTTGAGCTGGAACCCCTTTCCGCAAAGCCGTTTGGGGACGGACCTCGTGCGGCTGCGCCGCCCCGGTTGCAAGCAACCGCGGCCACCCAGGATGCAGTCCTTCGATTCATTTCGGAGTTGTAACGGAGTCGTACTAGGCACCCCATTTTTCTTCGCGATCCGTTTTTCGGATCGACTGACTGAGCACTCGAGCGACTTTCGATGGGTTTGCGCATGCGTATCTTCGAGATTTCACTGCGCGAGTCAAACATCAATGGGTGGTATGAGCCCAGCGGAGCCGAACGCGACCAGCACGAAATCCTTGGCGGCTCGAGCCAGAAGACATACAATGCCGACGTGCCTCGACACCGGTGCGACCTGGTCGAGGTGAGATGAAATCCCGCAGCTCCATGAGGGACAACTCACATGCTGACGACCCGCAAGGCCTGGTGGGCGACTGTGCTTCTTGCCGCTTTCACGGGATGCACCGGCGAAGAGCCGGCCGGGGAGAATACTCCGGCTGCACCCGCGACTCCCTCCCCAGAGGCGAAGGCAACGGACGGGTCGGAGCCCGCCAAGCCGGACGCTCCCAAAGAGGAAGCTCCCAAGGCGGATGCTCCCAAAGAAGACGCTCCCAAGATTGAAGGGCCGGCTTCCACTCCCGCGAAGCCGGAAGCCGCACCGGACGCGAAGAAAGAAGCTGCGGCCGCCCCCGAGAAGGAAGAGCTTTCCGCCGACGAGATCGCCAACATTGAGAAACTGCCCGCGGAAGACAAAGCCGTTGCGATCAAGCAAATCGTCTGCCCCGTCAGTGGAGAACATCTCGGCTCGATGGGAACCCCGCTCAAAACCAGCGCCGAGGGTAAATCGTTCATGCTCTGTTGCAAAGGCTGCCTGGACGACGTGAAGTCCGATCCCAAGGCGGTCATCGCCAAGCTGAATCAGAAGTAATCACCTTTATGGTGTTTCGGCGTTTCCGCCTGGAAAGCAAGCTGAGAAGCGTCCTGAGAAACGCACGCTTCATCGACCTCGTCAGTCCTTACCGTCTTTAGGTTTGCGGAACGTACCGATAATGCTCTCAACGAGTGGAATCGGTCGCTGACGAGGTCTGGCGGCGCGGCCAGCGTTTCATTACAATTTTCTCCGAAGCGAGAATGGGATTGTGAGACCGGCTTGAAGAGCCGGTCTCCGACCGAAATGCAGGACCGGCGTCTCTCCCGCTGGGGCGGAGTCTGGTTTGGTTTTCTGTCGATGAAGGCCTGACAACCTTCTTGATTCGAGGTTCGTGAGGTCTCGAGGCTGAGACATAAACCGATCCGCAAGTCGATTTCCATCCCTCGTCGATTACGGAACCTACCTGACCGGCCCGTCTCCAAACGGGGCGGTCATTTCTGTAGATCCCGGATTCGACAATGAGGGTGAAAAATTCGGCTTTTCCCTTGGACTAGGTGCTCCCAGGATCCGCCCACTGTGCGTAAGTCGTGTCCTAACCTCGATGTTAGGGCCACGTACTCGCACATTCCGGTTCAACTCGATCGTTCCGTCTCACGGAACGGTCGGGTGGGGTTCGGCGCGTTTCGCAGCCTGACATCGTTCTCGTTGGAGCCTTTCCGATGCAAGAATCCACCGCCCGCCAGAGCGCCATATCGGCCGTCACTGGCTGGTCATCGAACGGTACCCGCCTCAATTTCAAGGAAACGCCGGCTCGCTCCCTCTTTGGCGTGAATGTTTTCTCCGATGACGTCATGCGAGCGCGCCTGCCGGAGCACGTGTATAAGGCGATCCGGAAGACCATCAAGAAGGGCTTGGCCCTTGACCCGGGCGTGGCCGATATGGTCGCGACGGTGATGAAGGAGTGGGCGATCGAAAAGGGGGCCACCCACTACACCCACTGGTTCCAGCCGATGACCGGCCTCACGGCCGAGAAGCACGACTCCTTCCTGTCCCCCACCGAAGCCGGCAGCGCGATCGCCGAGTTCAGCGGCAACGAGTTGGTCCGCGGTGAACCGGACGCCTCCAGCTTCCCCTCGGGCGGCATCCGCGCCACCTTCGAGGCTCGCGGCTATACAGCCTGGGACCCCACCAGCCCGGCGTTCATCCTCGAGAATCCGAACGGCACCACCCTCTGTATTCCCACGGCCTTCTGCTCGTGGACCGGTGAGGCCCTTGACAAGAAGACCCCGCTCTTGCGCTCGATTGAGGCCCTCTCGAAGCAGGCGCTGCGGGTCCTGAAGCTCTTCGGTTCCGAGGCCACCAGTGTTTACACGACCGCCGGCCCCGAGCAAGAGTACTTCCTGATCGATCAGAACTTCTACTACAACCGCCCCGACCTCCTCAACGCCGGCCGCACTCTCTTCGGCGCCAAGCCCCCCAAGGGGCAGGAGATGGAAGACCACTACTTTGGTGCCATCCCCGAGCGCATTCTCGCCTGCATGCTCGAAACGGAAACCGAGCTTTACAAGCTGGGCGTGCCGGTCAAGACGCGGCACAACGAAGTCGCCCCGGCGCAGTACGAAATCGCCCCGCTCTTCGAGAACGCCAACGTCGCCACCGACCACAACATGCTGGTCATGGAGACGATGAAGCGCGTCGCCGGCCGCTACGGCTTGCAACTCCTCTTGCATGAGAAACCGTTCGCCGGAGTCAACGGCTCGGGCAAGCACCTGAACTGGTCGATGTCGGACGACCTCGGCAACAACCTCCTCAAGCCGGGTGACACGCCGCACGAGAACGCCCAGTTCCTGATCTTCCTCGCCGCGGTGCTCAAGGCGGTCCACAAGCACGCCGAGCTGCTTCGCGTCGCCGTGGCCACGTCGGCCAACGACCACCGCCTGGGTGCCAACGAGGCCCCGCCCGCCATCATCTCGGTCTTCCTGGGCGAGATGCTCCAGGACATCGTCGACCAGATCGAAAAGGGGGGAGCCAAGAGCACCAAGCAAGGCGGCACGATGACCGTCGGCGTCACGGTCCTGCCCCCCTTGCCCCGCGACGCAGGCGACCGCAACCGCACCAGCCCGTTCGCCTTCACCGGCAACAAATTCGAGTTCCGTGCCGTTGGTTCGAGCCAGTCGATCGCCGGCCCGAACATCGTCTTGAACACGATTGTCGCCGAATCCATCGACGAGATCGCCACCGCACTCGAGACCGCGGTCGCCGCCGGCAAGAACCTGACCAGTGAGATTCAAGCCCTTCTGCCCAAGCTGATCGCCGAGTGCAAGTCGGTCATCTTCAACGGTGACGGCTACAGCGAAGCCTGGCACAAGGAAGCTGAGAGCCGAGGCCTGCCCAACCGCAAGAACTCGGTCGACAGCATCCCCGACCTGATTTCTCCCAAGTCGATCGACATGTTCGGTAAGTACGGCGTCTTCTCGGAGCGCGAGCTGCACTCGCGTTACGAGATCCTGCTCGAAAACTACATCAAGACGATCAGCATCGAGTCGCAACTGACCGCGCAGATCGCCAACCGGCAGATCCTGCCCGCCGCCATGCGGTACCAGTCGGAGATCGCCCAGTCGATCGCCAACCTGAAAGCCGCTGGACTCGACATTCCCAAGGCACAGGCCGGCCTGCTCGCCGAGCTGGCCGCGACCATCGACGACCTGCGAAGCAAGACCTTGGTCCTGACCAAGTCCCTCGAAGAGCACGTCCACGGCGATACCTTGGCCCACGCGAAGCATTCGCGCGATGCTCTCATCCCCGCCATGAGCGCCGTCCGCGCCGCGGGCGACAAGCTCGAAACCATCGTCGCCGACGACCTCTGGCCGCTGCCAACGTACCAGGAAATGCTGTTCATCAAATAGACTAATCTTAATCTCAAGGTCGTCTATAATCGAGCCTCACGAGGGGGTCACGGCATGTGGCCCCCGATCTCTCAACACGAACCAAGGAGGCACGGTGGTGAGAGCAGAGGCTTAGAATGGGTGTCTTCCTGGCTCGCACGACGGGACATCGGGCCCTGAAGCCCCGAACTGCTGGGGCAAGGACCAGCGGACGAAGATCCGCTAAGCGCAGCAAGGTGAACCGAACAAGCCGATCCCCCTGATTCGCCGCATTCGTGGCAAATCAGGGGGATCGGCTTTTGCGCCGAAAGACTCGGCACTCGGCCGACGACTCGGTCCATCGACTTCTGCCCAATGGAAGCGCGCCCGCAACCGCCCGGTCGCGCTGATATCTGCCTCTAACCCAGCCCAGCAATCCACGAAGTGAATTCCAAAAAAAGCTGTGGATCACTGCGAACGAGCACGTTGAATTCGCAAATCATTCATCGAGACGAAGGGGAGAGGACATCACCATCAGGGAGAGGTTGAAGGTCCACATCGCTTACACCGTTACGGGTTGGTTCAAACACATGAACCGAACCCGCTGATTGTGTCCGCCGTCGCTTTAGCACCACAAAGATCGGGAGCGGCCCCGATGGTGGACTTGGCGGTGAGGTAGATTGGGCCCGCCTCCGCATCAGTGCAACCAATAGCGGAAGCGGCCCCGAACCTGGGCGCGGTGAGGTGGAGGCAGGGCTCCGTTGATGGATCAACTTGGCGGTTGTCGGTAATGGCATGAGTGACGGTCAACCGATCTCAAAGGTACTGGCGTTGGTAGGGAGGCCAGCGAATGATTTCTCAAAGGTGACGCGAGCGGTGTCCGACGTGAGGAGTTGGTATCCAGAGATCGTTTGTTTCGCAGGAGCGAGGTTCGCAGATCCTGTAAACCACAACCCCAACCCCACGTAGCGGCTGTCATTGGGAAGTGCTTGCCCGTCAGCAAGAGTGATCACGAAGCTGCATGTTGACGGGTTGGCGTCGTATACTGCGCCACTCGCAAAGATGCCCGTACTGCTCTTGACGACGGCGCCAAGCGACCCTGCAACCGATTGGTTTTCTGCCGCTGTATCGGTCAACACTGCCGCAGCAATCGCTGCTGCCTGCCCAGTCGAGAGTTGGACCTTACTATCGGCACCAAGTGCTGTGAGGAATGCGGCGAAGGCCTGCCCCACCGAGTTTACCGTGGTGAGAGCCGAAGTTAGCACTCCCCAGATGCTGGTTGCTACGGCAGAGAGAAAACCTGTGTTGTCGGTCAGGATAGAGGCAGGATCCTGATTGGTGGCATAACCGGCTACGGTCGCTGCGGCGACGGCTGGCACCGTCGCGCCCTCGGCGAAGGTCGGTGTGTCGATCCAACCGTTCGGTGCAGCACCCGGGAGCGTAACAGCGATCCCCGACGCCTGGCGCGAACTCACCGACGCGTCCAGGTTGCCGTTGACCGTCGGAAAACTATCGCCCGACTGGGTTGCCGTGAATGGCTCTTCGTAGAGGATCCCATTGGTACTTTCGTACCAGATGATCTTTCCGACCCAGGACGTATCGAAGTCGGCAATCTCGACGTTGTATGATCCTGTGGCCGTGAACGCACCGAACGAGCCCTCTGTGATGCCGGTGCCGGTTACAGGGCCTACCACGACGTTACCACCCACAACGACCTGATAACTGATGGTCGACGTCAAGCCGGCGTATGAAGTTCCCAAATTGAGATTGAAGAGACGCGTGATTGTCGCCATGGTGACTAGACCTTTACCCCGGAATAAATTGTGTGGTGTCGATGCCTGTAGCCATCGCCGCATGCCCGAGTGGGGCCGGGTGTGTGCCGTCGATCGTGTAATCGAGGGCTGTTCCGTCAGATAGATATCTTCCGCCGTTAAGAGTGATCACGTTCGAGGCGTCAACCTCAACGGGAGCGGCCGTGTCAAAGAAGCCCGCCAATCCCGGTCCGCCGGCCTGAGCCACGAAACCGTCCGCTGAAGTGTCGCGAATCCATGTGTTGATAGCGACCCGGCGAAGCTCGATGCTAGGATAGGTTGGATCGACACCGTCGGGAGTGGTAAGAGGCGCCTGGTTTTGAGCGGTCGCCCAGTTATCCGTTGAGGTCGTCTTCGGGTTGAGTGTACACCAAAAGACCTTCATCCCTAGAGCCTGGCACTGCCTGGCGATCGAGAGAATGTTGCTTTTGATCGTGGCCACCGAGAACAGGGAAAGATCGTTCGTGCCGTAGTTGCTCACGGCATACGTGCATCCCGCGCAGGCCGCTAATCGGCGCTGGCAGTTGGCCACGAATACTGCCGCGGATTCACCGCCTTGGGCAACATTGAGGTACGGGAATCCGTTGTTCAGTGCGCGGCAAATAAATCCATTTCTGCTAATCTGACCTAACGGCAAATCGCTGGCATCCCCGGTGCCCGACGCGATCGAATCGCCGAGGACGGCAATCGGAGGAGGCGACCCTGGGGCCAGGACGCCGTAGATGGCGTAGGCGGAATAGATTACGTTGGCGCTCGTGGCGAATCCGCCCCCGGCTGGATCGTAGCACAGGGCTTGAGTGCCAAAGAAAATCGATTGTTCGTGGGGGATCACTTGCGAGGTGCGCAAGGCTACCGGCAGTGACAGTGGCGTCGGTGGCGTGGCCACGCCCGGTGTTATGCTTCCGCTATCGACATAGTTCGTTGACCATGGCGAGATATGTTCGAGTAGAACCTCGCTCCCCGTGCTTGTTCCCCGGTACACCCGAAAGTAGCGGGTTGGGATCATCTTATTGGCGTCTGTCCAGGCGAGCGTCACCTTTCCGGATGCGCTGACGGTCGCGGAAACCTCGGTGGATGCGCTGCTCTCTCCGAGGTCAGTCACCGAGGTAATCACGTAATAGTAGGTGCCAGCGGCCAGCGATCCGCCGGTTCCCGCCGTCGCCGTCAGGGGATTGGGTGGCAACGAACTGGTCGCATAGCATCGCTCCCACCACATCGCCCCCGCGGGGATTGAGACGGCGATGGGATCGGAAAGCAACGTACCATTCACGTCGACGCGGCCAACCCGGCTTCCATTAAAAGTGACAATATATACAGTTCCAAGTGGATACTCGATAGCCGCCGCGACGATGATCGGATTTTTCGCGGGGCTCTCCCCGCTGGTGACAGAAGAACCCGAGAGGTTGGCGTAGGCTAGCCTGATCTGAGAGCAGGCTCCCGGAGAGACGTGGCTCATCCGGGTAACACGGCCGGGATTGGCCGTGGTGATATCATTACGCGCCCCGTTTGTCAGGGGGTTCGGCCCGGTGGCAATCTGCACGAGCGGGGCGTTACTGACCTGTGAAGCCAGGCTAAGCCCAAAAGGCGACTGGCCGCCGACAGTTGCGCCGTCTCCAGTCCAAAGTCGCCCCGTGTCACTCTCGCGCACGATCGCATTCTTGGGTATGACCCACGAGGCACGTTGGGCGGAGGTGCGAGTGATCAGCGGCGGGAGATTGGGAGAGCCCATTAGTGTGTCGGTCCCTCGGCGTGAAAAACGTTGTTGCAATGATGAGGCGACGGCAGATGAATCTGCTCACTCAGTGGCAGTTTAGCAACCAACTCACCACGAGACCGCTCGCCAGACTGGTCTGGTCGCGAGTCCGACGATTAATCGTCAGGTGCAAGAAACTCCGCAGAAGTCGGAGAAACGATATTGGCTCGTGCGGTGAATGTCAACACATGACCTGAATGGGCTATGAGCCTTATGTGCGATGCTTAGTGAAGCATATTTACAGAGACAGTTTGCTTACAAAAATTACCAACATTTCTTGATCATGCAGAGCCGTGAGTGTACTGAGTGTACGGAATAGGACACCCAAGAGAGATCCAACTGATACATTAACATGCGCAAATATTCTATAGTGCACTCTTAACACATTCCCAATGATAACACTTAGGAATCATTCTGGTCTGACGGACAAGATACTAAATCCAATGTTGGGGTGATCTTGGAGGAAGCCAGAAGATCGAGTTTGAAGTGCATTATCTTTCCGTGTACATGGAAGATGTCATACCCATTTGATGTGTCGCAATAGACGCCGATCAACAGCAACGTCGCCGCACTCCGCAGCACAATCCGTCCATACCGAGCGTTGATCTCGCGATTGGGCACCGAGTCGGCCCGTTCGCCAGGTGGTTCGAACAGCCCGAACTGGGCGACTCGGCGCGGGACCAGGTTCTCCGCAATCAAGTGCATGCGGTTGGCCGTCGTTCGCGGGAGCCACGCACTTCCTTGCCTTTCGTTCGGATTGACAGACATCGGGCTCCCGCTATAGTGACGCCCCGAGAAACTCTACCTTCGTCCCACTGGCAAGGAGGCCGGCGGATGATACCCCTCGAGAGAGGGCATTTGACGACGACGCATGATGCGGCCGTCAAGCTCGATCAGCAGGTCCGCGCGTGGGATCACGAGCAGGCGGCATATTCGCTGGCCGGCTCCGTGGCCGACCTGGTGCGCGTCCTGCGCGAGCAAGGGGATTATTGGGAACGAGTTCAAACCGGCCGCCTGCGCTGGGTCAAACGGCTGGTGGCGCGACTCGGGCAGCCCTTCTTCCGTCCCCAGATCCGCTACAACCTCCTGCTCGCCGAAGTCCTCGGCCGAGTCGAATACTCGTTGGCGGAACTCCGTCGCGAGGCTGAATCGCGATCGTAGGAAGGGTACAGCCCACCAATCTTCCTTCTTCTTGTTGGTGAAATGCTTAAGGCCCTTGGTGGGCGATGCCCACCCTACGGGAATACCCCATACGTTGATGTGGGAGGTAGCCTCCGACCATGCTGACGGATCCGCTCCGGCAACGCCCCTTGGTCTCGGTGATCGTCAGCACGGCCAATCGTCCGGCGCACCACGTTCAGCGGCTCTTTCAGCGGCTCCGAGAGCAGTCGTACCGTCCCCTCGAGATCGTCCTCGTCCTCGGCCCTTGCCCAGAGGACATGAAGACCTTTGCCGACGAGCTCACCGACGTCAAGGTCCGGCACATTCCCGAATTGAACCTCGCCCACTCGCGTAACGTCGGCATCGGCATGGCCTCGGGCGAGATCCTCGCCTTCATCGACGACGATGCGGAACCGAGTTTCCTCTGGCTGCACGAGCTCGTCGAAGGGTTCGAGCGTGAAGGCCCCTCCTGCGGGGGGATCGGCGGTGCGACGATCCACGCCAACGCCCAGCCGGCTCCGCTCGTGCAGAACCGCAACGCGATCATCAACGAACTCGGGGATACGCATGAGTGCGTACGACTCGAGCCGGGGGATATGAACAGCCCCGAGGGTCCTTGGTTCAACCGGCTTCATGGCTGCAACATGGCCTTTCGCCGCGCCGCCGTCGAGGCCGTGGGCGGATTTGATCCGACGTTCATCTATCAACACGAAGAGACCGATCTCTGCGTCCGCTTGATCCGCGCGGGTTATCGCATCGTCCATCATCCGCGAGCCCTCGTCGACCATTTCCCGGCCACCAGCCACTTCCGCCGCAATGGTTACGATATCAGTTATTTCAATATCCTTCGCAGCTACACTTATTTCGCTCTGAAGCATACACAAACGTCTTTCCTCGCGACGGCCGCTCGCGTTTTCCGCTCCCTCGTGCCGTACTGGAAGTGGTTTGTCTTGTGGACGCTGACCTTCAAGATCACGCCCTGGCAAGCCGTTCGATTCCTTGGCCAGTGGCTCGATGGCTACGCACGAGGGCTTCGGCTCGGTTGGCGTTGGCGTCACGGGGGCATTTCGCAAAAACCCATTCAAGGAGCACCGGCGAGTGAATTTGTCGGGATTCGCTCGACGCCGACCTGGCAAACGCCTGAGCTTTCCGCAAGGCGCAGGCTCCGGATTGCCTTGATCTGCGGTGAACTCGGCGGCCCTGCGCCGGGAGGAATCGCCGTCTACACCGAGTATCTGGCGGAAGGCCTGGCACGTCGAGGCCACGACGTCGTGGTCCTCCGCGCAGGGTATGGCCCCGGAAACGCGAAGCCGGTCGACTATCAGGTCGTCGGGATTCCGCATGATTCGGAGAAGCCGTTTTCCCTCTCGGTGCTCCGATGGTTGCGTTCGACGAGTGAGTCGGCTCCCTTCGACGTGGTCGAGGCCCCACTCTGGAATGGCGAAGGAGCCGCGGTGGGCGTGAGCGGTTTCGCCCCCTTAGTGGTCCGGCTCGAGACCCCATCGGAGGTCATCCGCCAGATCTCAGGCCTTCCCCTCTCCCCTGAGATGATTGCGGGAATCGCAGCCGAGCGGCTCGAACTCAGCTATGCAACGGGCGTGATCTCGATCAGTCAGGCGATCGCGAAGACCATCGGAGAGGTTTACGAAGCAAGGCTCACGAACCACGCGAGGCTGGCCACCGTCATCCCGATCGGCCTGCCCGACGCGCGTACCCTCCATTACGAGCCTCTCGAACCCCTCGACACTCAACACGTGCGAATCCTCTATGTCGGCCGCCTGGAAGCGCGCAAAGGAATTCTCGAGTTGGGTCAAGCGTTTGCACGAGCGGCGAAACGCAACCCCGACCTCGTCCTCTGGCTCGCCGGCGCGGATAACAGTGAATCCGATGGCCATCGGCTTCGGACCGGCCGGACCTACCAGCAAACCCTGCTCGAGCTCTGGGGTCCTGAACTCTCGAAACGTGTTCGCTTTTTGGGAAGGGTGTCCGATGGCGTCAAAGCGAGCCTGATCGATCAGTGCGACCTCTTCGTCGCTCCCTCCCTCTACGAGTCATTCGGGATCGTCTTCCTCGAAGCGATGCGGCTCGGAAAGCCGGTGATCGGCTCCGAGGTCGGCGGGATCCCTGAAATCGTCGTCGATGGCGAGACGGGGCTGCTTGTGCCCCCTGGCGATCCTCTCAAGCTGGAAGGCGCCATCATGACGCTCGCCGACAACCCCAAACTCCGTGCCCGGATGGGTGCCCTGGGACGGGCCCGATTCATGAGCCACTTCACCCTGGATGAATTCGCCAGGTGCTCCGAAGCGTTCTACCACGAGGTGATCGCCCACTGGCACGGTTGCCGCTTCGCCTCGCCGACGGCAACCGACTCCTCGCACGGCCCGCCCCGCGGAGGAAGAGTCAGCAGGGCAACTTTCCCTGAGAAACTGTCCGGGAAGTGAACACGGATGTAAGGATGCGTTATTTGGGTGGCCGGAGACGAATCTTCGAGGCCCCGGGGATCGGCCGAGGCTCGTCCCGGGGCGTCGCTTCGCTCCTCCCCGACCACCCGCGTTTCCTGTTTTCACATGGCTAACCCTTCTCCGGATAGCCTCTGACAGCGCCCGGGAGCGTCGCCCTGCATGGTGATCCCACCACAAGTCGAACGCTCAGGCTGAAATCGTGAAGCTCGTGGTCCCCGAGAGCGGGCGGCCCGCAGTATCCCTCAGTAGCGCGGTGTTGAGGCCAAACGTGACCGAGGTGCCAGGGCGAATCGCGGCCGTAAAGCGCACAACGACGCTCTTGGTCGCCGGGACGTAATTCACGAGACTAATTCTCGGGATCCGTCCGACCCCAACCGGTCTCAAGGCGTAAGCGGCCCGGTTCCTGGCTATCTTGGGATTGAGCGCGGCATTGAATTGGAGAAGCACGCCGTTCACCCCCCGAGCCGTCGCCATCGGTTGGAAGCTCGTCACGGCAAAACCAGCGACTGGCGGAACTGGTGGCGGTAACGAGGGTGTGGCCACGAAAGCGTTGTTCACGATCGTGACGGTCGCCTGAGTGACCGCCCCAAGCCTCGCGTTGCTTCCCCCCGAAGGGAGCAGGCTCAGGGAGAGGTTCAGCGTTCGACTGGCGCCTAACGAATCATTCGCGAGAGTCGGGATCACCGCCGTCGCGCTCGCCGCCCCTGCTGCGAAATTCACGGTGGCAAGAACGTTGGTCGGGAACGGCGCGTAGTCCACACCGGAGCGTGCCGTCCCCCCCGCCGCAGCGGAGACCAGAACCGTCGCAGGGCCCGACAGGTCGCCATGACGGAGCAGGGTGACCACCGCATTACCTCCCGCCTGGACGATGACCGGACCCGAGAACTCGACGTTCGGAGCCGTCGCTTCCGCCGCCCCCAGGTCGGGAGCTCGATCTCTCGGGTTGCCGTCGATGTCGGTGGTCGTCGTCGATCCGATCGCCCCGCCGATGGCCGGGTTGGGAACACCGGCATTCAGATGATAATCCCACTGAGGTGCAGCCGCCGCCACGAAAATACTGGGGGTAGCCGTGGTGGGATTGGCCGTGGTGACCGTATTGAGCCCGTTGATGCCGCCCTGGGTGATCCCGCTCAGGCTCCGGTTGTTCCAGGAAAGGACCTGGTTCAGGTTGACCTGGTTCCCCCCCGCCAACACCTCGATCGCGCCTCCTTGACTGGCGTTCTCGTTGGCGATGATGCTGTCGTTGATATTCACGATCGAAGGAGTGGGCACCCCATAGTTGAGTGCAAGCAGAGCCTGGCCGAATTCCAGCCGAGGATCGAGGCTATTGTTCGCGATCGTGTCCTGAGTCAACGTCAAGGGCACCCCTTGAACCCAGATCCCACCGCCGCCGCCATTCGCAGGTCCATTGCCGCTGCCGACGAGGACACTATTGGCGGCGATCACCGAGTTCGTCACGAAGCTCGCCGCATTTCCCGTATAGCGCGTCAAATAGAGTCCGCCGCCTCCGCCACCTCCCGGAGTCCCACCGGTGGACGAGTTCCCGGTGGCTGCGGCGTTGCCCACCACGGTGGACTGATTCAAGATCAGGGTCGAGCTGTTCGTTTCGATGCCACCGCCGGCCCCCATACCTCCGGTGCCGCCCGTGCCCCCCCAGGCCTGGTTTCCCGAGATGAAGGCGGAGGTCAGGCTCAAGGTGACATCGGCCCCTTCCACATAAAACGCACCGCCATAGCCGCTGCCGCCCTGGCTCCCCGCCGAGGCACCGGCATTACCGGCAAGTGCCAGGTTCCCCGTCGCCTTGACGTTGACGAGCGCCACGGCACTGTCGGCGATCGCAGCGATCGCTCCGCCGAGCGCATCGGCCGTGACCCCGTTATTCAAACCGGTCCCTGGGCTGTTGCCAGCCTTCGCCATGTTGCCGGTGAAGGTCAACTGAGACGCCAGCATGTTCGAGTGGTCGATGTGGATCGCCCCGCCGAGCGCGTTGCCTCCGACCACCTGCCCGTCTGAGCCGATCGCCTGGTTCCCCGTAAAGACATCGTTCGCAAAGAAACTGCTCGATACGAAACGCAAGGCGACCGCCCCACCGGCCGCGAACGATCCCTCAGCACCGCTCGTGGCGCTGCCCACGGCTCGATTATTGAGGAACACCAGGTTGTTAAATGACCAGGGAGCCGTCTGACCTTGCGCCCCACCCATGTCGACAAAAATTCCGCCACCGAAGCCGTAGCTCGCGTCGAGTCCACCCCGGATCGGGATCCCGGTCGCCAGGCCGTTCTGGATCGTGAAACCATCGAGGGCGAGACTGGTCGGGGCGCTCGTCCCCAAGACCATGATCCCTCGGTTCTGCCCCTGCCCGTCAATGATCGTCAGATTGTCCTTGGGGTCGGCCGTCTCCCAATTGCTCGTCGAGAACCCACCCAGGATACTGAGCTGCTTACCGATGACGGAAACAACAGCGGTTGTTCCCAGGCTGCCCGAATAGCTGAACTGCCCCTTGGAACCGAAGTGATCGGAGACCGGGTCGAAGGTGTAAACCCCGGCCGCAACCCGGATTTGGTCCCCGGAACTGGCCGCCGTGACCGCCTCCTGGATGTTCCTGAACGGGCTGGTGGTCGTTCCGGGTCCCGAATCCGAACCCGTCGGCGCAACATAAAGCGTCGCCAGAAGTTCTCGATTCTCGAGCCCTTCGAAGCCGAGGGTTCGGCGCCCCCTTCGCAAACGTGTCAAAGATCGTGACCAGCGAAGCCGAACGGGCCCAAGGCGCAAACTCATGATGACAAGCCTCCCGTCGATCCCAGCCTGGGATCGGAGAACTCTTGGCGCAGATCATGTATGAACAAATCGAAGGACTAGCCGCCGGATACTAATCTGACAATCAGGGATGAATTCTCGTGGCGGCTAACGCACGAAACAGTCACAACGACGTTTTGATGCAAAAGTAGGACCAAGCGATCCAAACCTTCACCAAAATCACCAAAAACAACAAACTCACTACAGCTTAACACCAACTCGGAAGGATTGACGGAATCGTTTACCAAATTTCCGCTCAGTTCACGTCACCGACTGCACAACTGCGCCTTGACGATCAAACCTAAACCAATCGACCATCAATCATATGGTGCGTCTAAAATTATTCACGATCCCATTAATTTTACAACATAAAGAGAGCCCACGATAGTTGCCGCCGCTAAATTGAGTTCCGAGTCTCGAATTCCGTCATAGGCCGTGGTTTTCCCAGTTGGCGACCCCGGTCAGCCTTTGTTGGAGAACGGTCTTCTCGAAATTCGCGATTTCTGATAAATCTCCTCATACGTGGTAACGCGCGACCCACGAAACAGCGGCCTCCCCTTGGCACGGAAGTCTTCACGGGGACCTTCGATCATGAGGTTGGGAGTCGACCTGCACGCCATTCAGGCCCCAAGCTGTCGCGGGCGCGGAATTGGGCGATATGCCAAGTCACTCCTTCGTGCCTTGCTACTCGAAAACACCGGGTGGGACTTCGTTTTCTACTACCGTGCCGACTTGAAGCTCGATTGGGACGAGGATCTCAACTCGAGAGTGACCGAGTGGATCGCGGTCGAACAGGATCCGGTCGGTCAGGCTGACGGCACGCTTCAGCAGCTCGTCCAGAAGAACCCCCACGGCCTGGACTGGCTGCTCATCCCCAACCCTGTCGTGGAGCGTCGCGGGTTTGCGATCCCCGAGTCGGTGCCTTGGGGTCCTCGCCTCGCTGCGATCGTCTACGACCTGATCCCCGCACTCTTTCCCCGGCATTACCTCGGTGATCCGCAGGTCGCCGCGGAGTACTCCCGAGACCTGCGCCGGCTCCAGACGTACGACCTCTTCCTGGCCATCTCCGAAGCCACCCAGCGCGACACCCAAAGGTTGCTCGCCATTCCCGAACGGCGGGTTGCCAACATCCAGGCCGCCACAGAACCCGAACTCTTCGTACCGGCCTCGGCCCTCCCCGCCGAAACTGAGTATGACACGGGGGTACTTTCCCGACATCGAATCGACAAGCCTTTTCTCTATTATTTAGGCAATGTCGATTGGCGCAAGAATACAATCGGCCTCGTCGACGTCTTTGCCCTTTTGCCCGCCGAGCTGCGTCGCCGACATCAACTCGTGCTCACCTGCCAAAACAACGCGTGGTATCTCGAACGCCTTAGGGACCGCATCGAGCAACATGGCCTTGAGGACAGTGTGGTGTTGACCGGCCCCGTCTCGGACGAAGAGATCCGGGCCTTTTATCGCCATGCCGAATTGTTCCTCTTCCCCTCCTATTACGAAGGTTTCGGACTGCCGCTGCTGGAGGCGATGCGTTGCGGTGCGGCGGTCGTCGCAGCCGACAACTCGTCGCAACCCGAGGTTGTCGGACCGGCCGGAGTGCTCGCCAAAACGGGAGACGCCAGGGACTGGGCCGACAAGGTGACGAGCCTGCTCCGCAACCCGTCCCGCTTGCTCGAAATGCGCCGAGCCTCTCTTGCCCAGGCATCCCGCTTCACCTGGGAGACCTCGGCGCGTCGGCTTCGCGACGCGATCGAAGCCGCACCGAGCCCGCAGGTCTCTCGCACGGATCCGCCGTTGGGGATTGTCCCTTACCCTTCCCCCGCTGGCATCGGTTTCGACTCAAATTCCGCGGAACTCTTCCACCGGCTTTGCGAGTTGTGGAACCCGGTCGTCTTTTATGACAGCGATCAGGCGGCCGAGCTTCCCCCCTGCCCTCCGCAAACCTCGTGGCACGACAAAAAGCTGATGGCGCGAATCCGGCCGGTCGTGGGGAACCCAGCACTGCTCTATCTCGTCGACTCCCTGAGCAGCCTCGGAACCCTCCTCGACGACCTACGTCGATTTCCCGGAGTCGTCGCATTCTGCAACCACCGAATCGCGGACTGGTCGGACCTCGTGCCCGACCAGACGCTCAACCAAAGTGCGGAATCTCGGCCTCGGATCGAGGATGAGCTGCGGCAGGTGGTCTATCACGCCAAGGCCATCGCCTGCCATTCCGAGTGGCTCCATCGCCGGCTCTCGGAGTTGGCTGAAGATTGCCACTCCGCGTCGATCCATCATATTGCCTCGCACAATGGGCCGGTCCCTTCGTTTGGCGCGTCAGCGTCCCTGTCCGGGTCCGAACCCGACGCCGAAATTCTTTACGCCAGCTTGCTCCGGGCATCTTGAGGAGGTGTTCATGCTCTCCCGTTTGCTGAAGCTCTCCCTGAGCCCTTTCCTGCGACTGACGGCCCCCCTGCGTCGCGTCTTGATCCGCAAATTCGACGCTCGGGTCCATCACGTGTTCCAGGTTGCCCTCGAGCCGACGCACACCGAGCTCCGTCAGCTCCACGAAAAAATGGACCGCTTCCTCGACATCAGCCGATCGCCCGGCGCCCTCAAAGACTTCGCCGACCAGACCGAGGCCATCCGCGCGCTCCGCGCCATTCAGCACGATTGCGACCTCATCCGCGAAATGAACCCGATGCTCAACAGCGTCCTCCGCGACCTGATGCGGCTGCAACTGCGCTACGAAGAACTGACCTGGCGGCTCGAGGAGCGCACGTCCCCGGCCGATCAGGCCACCCCAGAAACCCTGCCGATCGCCGGACACCTTCGCCTCGGCGAACGAGCAACGGCCTCATTACGGTCGGGTCAAAGCTGAGAAGCCCGCTCTCAATTCAACGACGAATCGTCAGCTTGGGCAAAGCCTGCCGAAGCGCTTCCACTGTCTGTCCCAAAAATCTGCCTTCGATCTACCTGTGACGCGACCGTTCCCACGTGGTTTTCTCACCGTCGAGTAATTCAACAAGGCGGGCAGGCGACGGACTGTGCGGCACGACTCGCGGCCGGCCCGGACGACTCTGGGCTGGTGACAGGACCGGCTCGCTGAAGGTCGTGGCCATCCCGGTTTCGTAAGCCGGCTTCATTGCTGGGGCATGACCACTGATCGATGTTAAGAATTGCCCGAAGCCGTGTCGAAAGAATTGGACTGGCTCCTCTCGGAACTTTCCGCACCTGTCATGAATCGGTCATAAACGACTCGTTATTGTGAGTCCTGAGCTTCTTCCACGGAGTGATCCCTATCAGGTCGATCGTTCAATATCCTTAGGTGCGGATGTGTGGCCAACCAGACTTCCTCCGAAACGGCTTCCGAGATCGGCGGAAGGTGCAAGAAATATCTCCCTCCTAGCTCGGAGTGATACACCCGTACTTCCACTTCGAGGAGGGTTTCACCGACTTTCAGCGTGAAATGGCCCCGGCGCAGCTCCGGCTGCTGCCCGTCGATCTTGTTCGCCAAGTAGCGCAAAACCTGGGCGATCCGGCCGCGCATTCGGTTCAAGGAGGCGAGCGTCTCAATGTCGCGGGCGATGTAGGGCCGAAACCATCTGGGCGGTGGGACAAGTTCGAAAAGTTCCCCTCGGACCTCGTAGAACATTCTCACTCCGACTCGGTCATCCCCTTCATCTTCCTCATGCTCGCCCGGGTCTTTGTGGAAATCCCAGGGTTCGAAATGCACCGCCGTCACACCATCCTTCACGGCCAGTTGAAGCACCATTAGCAGGATCAACCGATGTGCAGGTTGGTCGCCGAGTCCGTTAACCGGCAGTAGATCCAGAACGTTGATCGTACCGTGCCGGGTCATCAAGGCGGGCCAGCGCCACGGGTACAGCATCGCCTCCATCACGCGGTCAATTTCGGCGTCGTCCACGTCTTCGTTGTCATCGGGGATGTCTGTGTTCTCGGGGATGTACATCTGCCAGTCTCACCGCTTCGGTTTTGATCCAGGCTCCACCCGGCGCTCCGCGAGTCGATCCGACGTCGAATCCGCCCCGCTGCTGCCTGATAGTCGCATCAACCTGAGCGTTCGGGAAAACGCCGTTTCTAGCCCACCTCTGACAGCTTCAGCTCGGCGCAGGTCGATCACCATCGTATCAGAGACGGCCATTCCGAATAGGATATTCAAACTCTACACTACTCCGACGCACCTGGGATGAGCATGTTCGGGCCGATCGGATAACTCCCAGTGTCGGAGAACGAGAAGCTCCTCGATACCAGAAATACTCCACACATGTCACCTTTTCACGTTCTGAAATTCGTCCGCGGAGACGCTGTTGGACCTCGGGCACGATCGCTTCGGCGTACTCGAGGGTGCGTGCCTCCGCAACGACGACCAAAACCAGCCAATGCTCAGGCTCACGGGCGACATGGTCCCAGTAATCCCCGTTGATTCGCACAAGGAAAATGGCAGATCGAGTCACCATCGGCCAAAGCCCACGGTCCATCCTTCGTGAATTTCCTTTCCGGACCACTTTTCCCTTGACCTGTTATTTCGTGCACTCTATATTTCCGTCCATGAGGAACGGGCCAACAGCGGTGGGGCATCTCGATGCTGAGTGTTTTTATGTGTCGGCGGAACGAGTGCGCGACCCGTTTCTGCGTGGCAAGCCCGTGGGGGTGCTGGGCAACCAGGGGGCCTGTGTCATCGCCAAGAGCTACGAGATGAAGACGGCCGGCGTGAAGACCGGCATGCCGATCTGGGAGGCGATCGTCAAATGTCCGGAGGGGATTTACGTCAAGCGCGACTTCCACTGGTACGAGGCCTTGAGCCGGAAGATGCTCGCGATCGTTCGCGACTTGTCACCGCGCGTCGAGTACTACTCGATCGACGAGTTCTTCTTCCTGGCGGCGCCTCGGCGAGGGCAAACGTTCTCGCAACTGGCCGAGACGATTCGCAACCGGATCCGAGACGAGGTCGACATCCCGGTCAGGGTTGGGATCGCGCGGACTCGGTCCCTGGCCAAGCTGATTTCGGACGCGACCGAACGATCCGACGTGAAGGTGGTGCTGGGCCTCGAGGACGAGACCGCCCTTCTGGCCAGTTTACCGGTGACCGATATCACGGGGATCGCCGGCCGACGCGCGGCCCGGCTGACCCATTGGGGGATCCAGACCTGCCTCGACTTCGCCCAGGCCGATCGCCGGCTCATCCGTTCGCTCCTCACCGCCTCGGGCGAAAAGCTCTGGTGGGAACTGAATGGCGACCCCGTCGAGCCGATCCAACCTCAACGGCCCGCCCACAAAATGCTGTCGCGTGGTGGCAGCCTCGGCGGGAGCACCACCGACCCGGTCGCCCTCTATTCTTGGCTGGTCCGCAACCTCGAACGACTCATCGAAGAACTCGAGTATTATGGCGTTCTCGCCGGCAAGGTGACCGTCTCGCTGAGCTACAAGAATGGCCAATCCGGAACCGGCCACACCAGCCTGACCATCCCCAGCAACCGGTTCGACTTTTTACTGGCAGCCCTCCGGCCCTGTCTGCGCCAAGCTTGGAGACCAGGGGTCGCCGCCACGCATATGCATCTGATTGCCCAAGAGCTGACCTCAGCGCATCACGCCCCCCTCAGCCTGTTCGATCCCCCCGATGAACGAGCCGAAGCCCTCGCCCGACTCAAGCGCGACGTCAACACCCGGCACGGCCGGTTCGTCCTCCGCAGCGCCGCAACCTTGTCGATCAACTCCATTTATTGCGATACCGCGAATGATTATGACATCGGCGATATTCGTGGAAAATTCTGTTTTTAAGACAATTTTATTCGATCATCAAATTAATAAAACATTCCCGTAGGGCAGGCCTTGGCCTGCCGGACCGCTGGCCAGAGCCTTTTGCAAAAAGCTCGGCAGGCCAAGGCCTGCCCTACAAAGATTTTGATATTCCTCAATGTTCTCGAATGGACGTTACGGCCCGGCATCTGAGACGCACAACTTCTGGAGATACTTTGGCGGGAGACCATGCCTGGAGATCATGTGTGTCGGAATTGCGCTGGCATGGAGCGAATTGCCCATGGAGTTGATCGGGCGGCACGAGTTGGAGCTTCGCATCCACGAGCGTGGGGGCGAGCGGGAAATCCGCTTTTTGTACCGGGACCGCCGGCCGAGATTACCGGTTTGGCGCGATGGCCGGCTTCAGATCGTGCGTTGGGGCAATGGGCGAGGACAAAGCCGGTTTTTGCCGCGAACGGGCTGGACCTGGCAATCGACGATCGACGAGGGCGTTTGGCGCAACGCGAACGCGATCGAGGTGGAGATCCCCGCCACCCTGGGGCTGGATCACGCGGTCTGGTTCCGGATCCATCAGGGGATCCGCGGCCTGCTCGTCCCCGACGAGCATGGCAAGGCCGTCGTCTATATGATCTGCATACCATCAACCCACTACTACCAGGTCATGACGCGTTCCCCCCGAATGCCCGTCCTGATCGATCAACAGATCTGAGGCTGAGGCGAAAACCACGGAATTGCGGCCGGTCGGAAACCGCTGTAAGGTGACGGCCATCTCCCATTCCCTACCGCGTGTTCCCGAAGGATCTACGCCATGACTCTGCATCGCCGCGACTGGCTTCGCCTGGCTATCCTCGCCGCCTTGGGGACCGACTCGCGAAAGCCGGGTTATGCTGGTGAAGCCGGCCCCGCGCCGGCTCCTCTCACGATCACCGGGCTCAAGGTAACGCCGATCGCACTGCCGGACCCGCCGCTGCTCAACGCGGGCGGTTGCCATGGCCCTTACTTCTTGCGAAACATCGTCGAGCTCGAAACCGACGGCAAGATCATCGGCATCGGGGAAACGGCGGGAGGCGAACGGATCACGCAGGCTCTCGAAAAGGCCAGGTCGGTCATCGTGGGCCGCAACGCCTTTGCCTATCGCGAATTCGCCGCCAAGCTTCTGGCGCTGAACCCGGCTTGTTACACGGCGATCGAGATCGCCTGCCTCGACGCGGCCGGTCGCGCCTCGGGGCGCAGGCTCTGCGAACTGCTGGGCGGGCCCGTCCGCGACGCCGTCGAATTCGCGGCCTACCTCTTCTACCGGTACGCGGCCGATCACCCGACCATCCTCGCCGACCCATACCTGGTCGACGCACGAGGCAAAGGGGACAAGGCGCTCGACCAATGGGGAGAGGTCCGCTCGCCCCGGGCCATGGCCGAAATGGCCAAGAAATTCCAGGACCGCTGGGGGTTCCGCGTCTTCAAGCTCAAGGGAGGGGTGCTCTCTCCCGACCAGGAACGGGAGAGCCTACTGGCCATGGTCGATACCCTGGGAAGCAGCTACCCGCTGCGCATCGACCCCAACGGTCGCTGGCGTGTCGAAACCGCCACGAGGATCGGCAAAGGACTGACCGGACTCCCCCTCGAATACTACGAAGACCCCGTTCAGGGGCAGGCGGCCATGGCCGAGGTTCGTAAGGCGACAGGACTGAAGATGAGCACAAATATGTGCGTTACCAAATTCGATCACCTGCCGGACGCCTTCCGGCTCAAGCCGATCGACGTGCTCCTGACCGACCTGCATTACTGGGGAGGGTTCGCAGGCTGCCAGGCGCTGGGGCCGATCGCGGATACGGCCGGCTGGACGCTCAGCCAACACAGCAACAACCACGCGGGGATCACCATGGCCGCCATGATCCACCTGGGTTCGGTCCTACCACAACTGACCTCCGCCAGCGACACCCACTACCCCTGGCTGCCCGACGACGCCGACATCATCGAAGGGCCGAAGCTCGCCATCCGCGAGGGTAAGATGGCCGTCCCTACCGCCCCGGGTCTGGGCGTCACCCTCGACCGCGACAAGCTCGCCGTCTGCCACGAGCGCTACAAGAAAACGGGCATGCGCGGGCGAGACGACGCAGCCCTCATGCGAAAGCTCGAGCCGAACTGGACCCCAAATTTGTTGTAAAAAACAAACCCCTTTCCTGATCAGATCTACACTCTATACTTTTGGACGGTATGATCGTCGGAAGGGGGCCTGAGATGAATCACGAGCGGGACAGCATTAAAGGGCGAGGCGCGGCGGACAACCCGCCCAACCGGTTCGAGTCGAGCTGGCATGAGATCGATCCGGACGCGATCGATCCCGACGACGAGACCCCCGCGCCCCACACGCAGTTTCTCCGCGACGCGACCCGCTCGATCATCGCCACGAACGACAGCCCCGATATTGGATTCGACGCCAGCATCAATCCCTATCGGGGCTGCGAGCACGGGTGTATTTATTGCTATGCGAGGCCAACACATGAATATCTAGGATTCTCGGCGGGGCTCGACTTCGAGACCCGCATCCTGGTGAAAGAGGACGCCCCCGAGCTCCTTCGCGCCGCTCTGAGCGCGCGACGATGGGTACCCAAGACATTGGCGATCAGCGGTGTGACCGACGCCTATCAGCCCATCGAGCGCAAGCTCCGCCTGACGCGCCGTTGCCTGGAGGTTCTCGCCGAGTTCCGCAACCCCGTGGCGATCATCACCAAGAATCGGCTGGTAGCGCGCGACGTCGACGTGTTGAGCGAGTTGGCTCGCCACCATGCCGCCACGGTTTTCCTCTCTGTGACGACGCTCGATGCCGCCTTCGCGCGCAAGCTCGAGCCTCGCACGTCCCCTCCTGCCCTGCGACTCGCAGCGATCGAAGCGCTGGCGGCCGCCAAGGTCCCCGTAGGCGTCCTCGCCGCCCCCGTCATCCCCGGGCTCAACGACCACGAGCTCCCCGCGATCCTCGTCGCCGCGGTTCAGGCCGGAGCCCGGTTCGCCGGCTACACCTCCGTGCGGCTCCCCCTCGGCGTCGCCCCGCTCTTTGAAGACTGGCTCGACCGCCACGCCCCCGACCGCAAGGAAAAGGTCTTGCACCGGATCCGAGCAATGCGAGGCGGTAAACTCAACGACCCTCGGTTCGGCTCGAGGATGCGCGGCACGGGGGAATTCGCGGAAATGATCGATCAGATCTTTCGCGCCGGCTGCCGCAAAGCCGGACTCAACGGCGAACGGCCAGCCATGTCAACCGCCGCATTTCGCCGCCCCGGCGGTGAACAACTCCGGCTCTTCGACTAACTGACTATCCGGATTTAGCTTGATAATATGAAAACGAGCAAAAAGTACAAAAACAAAAAAAAGGGTGGCCGAGGAGGAGCGCAGTGTCGCGTGACACGAAGCAACGCCCCGGCCACCTCAACAACACACGACCGCATCAGACCACACTTATCAGAAAATAGCCGTAATACCCCGCCCTTGAGGGCTGGGGAGATAAGGCGTCCCGTGTTTAGCACAGGAATACTTAAATTCGACAAGTCCACTTGGTATAATCCAAGTATGGACCTCAAGAGCAACAACAACATCGTCTATTCCTGCAAGTACCACGTTGTCTGGTGTCCGAAATTCCGTCGTCCCGTCCTGGTTAACGGGGTGGATGAGCGGCTCAAGGGTATCCTTCGCGGGG
>Ga0153954_1000120_pt1 | contig 70187 bp, 70 predicted proteins | sample TSFL038MetaG_FD_102277 | JGI IMG/M metagenome (GOLD analysis project Ga0153954, IMG submission 102277) | Attine ant fungus gardens microbial communities from Florida, USA - TSFL038 MetaG | ecosystem: Host-associated > Fungi > Mycelium > Unclassified | place: USA: Florida, Wekiwa Springs State...
ATGGCCCTTGAGAGCGCGAGACACTCCCGATGAGGAAACCGGCGACTGGAGAGCCGTATGCGGGAGAACCGCTCGTACGGTTCGGAGGGAGGGGAGGCCAAAAAGCCTTCCCTACCCCTATCACCGTCTGTGTTGTTTGAAATTCGAATCGGGAAGAACCGCGCTACCCTCGGAAATCCCGCACGCGCCGGATCATCTGCTCGACATGCGCTATCGGGGTTTCCGGCAGGATGCCATGGCCGAGATTGAAGATCAGCCGGCCCTGGCCATAGTTCGACAGCACATCATCGATGCTGCGGTCGAGCGCGGTGCCGCCGGCGATCAAGGCGAGCGGATCGAGATTGCCCTGCACAGCGACACGGTTCTGCACGCGTTCGTGGATCAGGGACGGCTCGGCCGCCCAGTCGATGCTGACGGCATCGACCCTGGTCGCGCCGACATAGGCCGGCAGCAGCGCGCCGGCGCCACGCGGAAAGCCGATGATCTTCGCATCCGGCATCTTCGCGCGGACGCCCTCGACGATGCGCGAGGTCGGCGCGATCGACCAGCGCAGGAATTCGCGTGGCGGCAGGACGCCGGCCCAGGTGTCGAAGATCTGCACGCAATCGGCGCCGGCCCTGAGCTGTCCCAGCAGATGTCGAACCGAATTCTCGACCAGCGTATCGATGATTTTCGAGAAGGCTTCGGGATGTTGATACGCCATCATCCGCGCCGGCGCCTGGTCCGGCGTGCCCCGGCCGGCAACCATATAGGTCGCCACCGTCCATGGCGCGCCGCAGAAGCCGATCAGCGTCACGTCCTCGGCGAGTTCGCCGCGCACGCGCCGCAGCGCCTCGTAGACCGGCTCGAGCTTGCCGAAATTGGCCGATGTTGTGAGCTCCGCAATCTTCTCCGGCGTATCAAGAGGATCGAGCCGCGGGCCTTCGCCGGCTTCGAAGCGTACCGAGCGTCCAAGCGCGTAAGGGATGACGAGGATGTCGGAGAAGATGATCGCGGCATCGAAGCCGAAGCGCCGGATCGGCTGCAGGGTGACTTCGGTGGCAAATTCGGGCGTGAAGCAGAGATCGAGGAAGCTGCCGGCCTTGGCGCGGAGTTCGCGATATTCCGGCAAATAGCGGCCGGCCTGGCGCATCATCCAGATCGGCGGCGTGGATCGCCTTTGCCCACCAAGTACGTCGAGCAAGGGTTTTTTGGAATTCTGGGTCAAGGCGAAACGTTCCAGCGGGAGTTGCAGTTTCGAGCCTCTGATACACGCCGCAACCGCCTTGGCCAAGGCGGGAACTGGACCAAATCGGGGGCGCGATGAAAATCCGGGGCTTCGCGGAAAACCTAATAATGCGGCGGCCGCTCGCTCACGGGCGCCGCGACGTTGGCTTCGGCTTCCTGGAGGCGCTCGCTCAAGGCCGCGACCTGCCGCGTCAGCGCGTCGATCTGCTTCCACTGCGAAGTGATGGTCTGGTTGAGCTGCTCGATGGTCTCGTCCTGATAGGTCAGCCGCGCTTCCAGCGTGTCGATCCGCTCGGCCAAATCCTTCTCACTCATGAGACGCCCCTTGCTTGGTGCGCTCGCGCAGGCCATGGCCGAGCGCGACGCGTTCGTCGAACACAAAGCACTCGCCGCGCCATCGGCTGTCCGCTTCCGGCACGTCCTCCAGATATTTCAGGACGCCGCCCTTCAGGTGATAGACCTCGGCGAAACCTTGCGCGAGCAGCAGCGAGCTTGCCTTCTCGCAGCGGATGCCCCCGGTGCAGAACATCGCGATCTTCTTGTGCCTGGCCGGATCGAGCTGTCGCGCGGCAAATTCCCGGAATTGGCCGAAAGTCGCAATCTTGGGATCGAGTGCGCCCTCGAACGTGCCCATCGCGACCTCAAAGACATTGCGGGTATCGATGACAAGGGTGTCGGGGGAGGCGATCAATGCATTCCACTCGCGGGGCTCGACATAGATGCCGACCTGCCGGGTCGGATCGGCCTTGGCGTCGCCAAGCGTGACGATCTCCTTCTTCAACCGCACCTTCATCCGTCCGAACGGCATCGAGGCCGCGCGCGAGAATTTCAGTTCGAGGTTGTCGAGCCGGCCGGCGAACAGCGCGCCATGCCGCAATTCCTCGACGAGGGCATCGATGCCGTCATCGCTTCCTGCGACCGTGCCGTTGATGCCTTCCGCGGCGAGCAGAATGCTGCCCTTCAGACCGAGGCGGGTTCCGACCGCGCGCAAGGGTTCGCGTAGCTCCCGGAAATCTGGCAACGAAGCGAATTGGTAGAATGCGGCAACCTTGAACGACATGGCGGCGGTCTATCAGGCGGATGAAGCCGGCGAAACCCCTGCGATTCCTGCATTGCGGCTGGCATACCAGCCCATTGCCGAGCCCCTCATGAATATGTCATGTAACGTCGCATCTCTCCGGGCAAGCCCAGCAAAAACGAAAAAAGTGAGCGATTTCGCATGAGGAGTTTTCATTTCGCCGGCCGGTCCACCGTCCACGCCCAGAACGGGATGGTGGCGACCTCGCATCCGATGGCGGCGCTCGCGGGCATCGAGGTGTTGAAAGCCGGCGGCACGGCCGCGGATGCGGCGGTGGCGGCCTGCGCGCTGCTCGGGGTGATCGAGCCGCAATCGACGGGCATCGGCGGCGACTGCTTTGCGCTGGTCCAGCCCAGGGGCGAGGGCAAGATCGTGGCCTATAACGGCTCGGGCCGTGCGCCCGCCGCCGCCAAAGCCGAGTGGTATCTGGAGCGCAAGATTCACGCGGTGCCGCTGACGTCGGCGCACGCGGTCTCTATCCCCGGCTCGGTCGATGCCTGGCAGACCATTCTGCGCGATCATGGCAAGTTCGGGCTCGACACGCTGCTGCAGCCCGCGATCAAGGCCGCGGAAGAAGGTTATGTGGTCGCGCCGCGCGTTGCCTTCGACTGGAAGAACCAGTTCGAAAAGCTGAAGAACGGCACCAACACGGCGCGCTATCTGCTGCCGCATGGCAGGCCCGCCGTTGCCGGCGACGTGATCCGCCAGCCCGAGCTCGGCAAGACGCTGCGCGCCATCGCCAAGAACGGCCGCGACGCCTTCTATAAAGGCGAGATCGCCGAGGACATGGTCGAGACGCTGCGCGGCATCGGCGGCCTGCACACGCTCGAGGATTTTGCCGAGCACACGACCGATACGACCTCGCCGATCGGCACGATGTACAAGGGCTTGGATGTCTGGCAGTGCCCGCCGAACGGGCCGGGCATCACCATGCTGGTGATGCTCAACATCCTCTCGCGCTTCGATCTCACCAAGTTCGCGCCGCTGTCGGTGGAGCGCTTCCATCTCGAAGCGGAAGCCGCGCGCATCGCCTATATGATGCGTGAGCAATATATCGGCGATCCCGCCCAGGTCGATGTCGACGTGGCGCGCATCCTCGCCCAGGATTTCGCCGACGAGTATGTCGGCAAGATCCGCATGGACGGCATGCTCGACCTGCCGAATGTCGCGCCGCCGATGAATCCGTCGACCGTCTACATCACCGTGGTCGACAAGGATCGCAACGTCTGCTCCTTCATCAATTCGATCGCGCATTCCTTCGGCTCGGCGATCGCCTCCAACAAGACCGGCATTTTGCTGCAGAACCGCGCCGGCGGCTTCCGCATCCAGCCCGGTCATCCAAATTGCATCGCGCCGAAGAAGCGGCCGCTGCACACCATCATTCCGGCGCTCGTGACCAAAAACGGCCGCGCAGTCATGCCATATGGGGTGATGGGCGGGCAGTATCAGCCGGTCGGGCAAACCCGTGTGCTGACCAACATGCTCGACTACGGCTGCGACGTGCAGGAAGCGATCGATATGCCGCGCGGCCTGCATTACGAGGGCGTCTACCAACTCGAGGACGGCGTGCCGGCTGCCACCGTCGAGGGTCTCAAGAAGCTCGGTCACAAGACCACGAGCGTCGTCGCGCCGCTCGGCGGCGGACAGGCGATCTGGATCGACTGGGACAAGGGCACGCTGACCGGCGGCTCCGATCCGCGCAAGGACGGCTGCGCGCTCGGCTATTGAGCGCGCTCTGGCCTCAATGCCCCCGCGCCGGCGCTTTCAGGTCGATCGACCGCAGCGAGAGCGCCACCGGGACCATGATCGCCCCGATGACAGCGAGCGTCCAGAACACGTCGATATAGGCAAGCAAATCGATCTGGTGCTGCAGGGTCTGTCCGATCCAGGCAATCGCCTGCGACGCCGCGTCGGGCGCGTTCGATCCCTGGGCCTGGAAGAATCGCGTCATGGCCTCGACGGTCTGCTGGTAGCCGAGATCGGACGGGGCCACATGCTCGATCAGGCGGCTCTGGTGGAATTGCTCGCGCTGCGCCAGCACGGTCTGCGCCAGCGCAACGCCCATCGATCCTCCGAGGTTGCGTGCGACGTTGATCAGGGCCGAAGCCTGGTTGGTCTTGTTCGGCGGGATGCCGTCGTAGGAGGCGGTGGTGATGGGAAGGAAGAGCAGGGGAAGGCCGATCGCGAGATAGATGCGCGACATCGCCGCATAGCTGTAACTGATGTCGCCGTTGATGCCGGTCAGATGCCACATCGACAGCGCCGCGATCGTGGCTCCCGCGGCAATCAGGTATTTCGGCTGCACCCAACCGATCAGCCATCCCGTGATCGGCATCATCACCATGGTGACGAGACCGCCCGGGGAGAGCACCAATCCGGCCAGCATCGCCGTGTAACTCAATTCGGTCTGCAGCAATTGCGGCAGGATCTGCGTTGTCGCGATCACGATGGCGCCGGTGCCGAGCATGGCGAGGAAGCAGGCGCCGAATTGCCGTTGTCCGAGCAGGCGGATGTCGATGATGGGATCCTCGACGATGAGTTCCCAGATCACCAGGGCGACGAGGCACAAGGCCGACATGGATGCGAAGACCAGGATCATGCTCGATCCGAACCAGTCGTTGCGCTGGCCTTCGTCGAGCACGAATTCCAGCGAGCCGAGTCCGATCGCCACCAGCGCGAAGCCGACATAGTCGACACGCAATCCCTTGCTCAAAAGCCGTTGCCGCTCTTCCTCCGCGCCCGAGGGCTCGCTCACCAGCGTTCCGACCAGAAGCAGCGAGATCAGCCCCATCGGCACGTTGATCAGGAACACCCAGTGCCAGGAATATGTGTCGCTGATCCACCCCCCGAGCGTCGGGCCGATCACCGGCGCGACCACGACCGCGATGCCATAGATCGCAAAGGCCTGGCCGCGTTTTTCGAGCGGAAAGGAGTCGGCGAGAATGGCCTGCTCGCTGGTTGCCATGCCGCCGCCGCCGAGGCCCTGCAGGATGCGAAACAGCACCAGCGCCTGCAGATTCCAGGCGAAGCCGCATAGCAGCGAGGCAAAGGCGAACACGGCAACGCAGATCATGTAGAAGCGCTTGCGGCCGATCACGGTCGACAGCCAGCCCGAGATCGACAGCACGATCGCGTTGGCGACGAGATAGCTCGTGATGATGTAAGTGCTCTCGTCGATGCCGACGGCGAGGCTACCGGCGATGTAGCGCAAGGCGACGTTGGCAATCGTCGTATCGAGCACTTCCATGAAGGTCGCGATCGAGACGACAAAGGCGATCAGATAGGGATTGTGCCCGCCGGCCGCGGACCGCTCGGGCGACCAGCCTCCAGCCATCGCGCCTGATGTGGCGTCGGTCATCGCACCTTGACCCAGGGCACGACGGACATGCCCGGGCCGATCGCGACATCGGCGGGCCAATCGTCAACCACGATCTTCACCGGCACGCGCTGCACGACTTTCACGAAATTGCCGGTCGCATTCTCCGCCGGCAGCAGGCTGAACGCCGTGCCCGAGCCGGGCTGCACCGAGGCCACACGTCCGGTCAGCTTGCGGCCCGGATACGCGTCGATGGTCAATTCGACCGGCTGGCCCGGCCGCATGTCCGCAAGCTGCGTCTCCTTGTAGTTGGCGACGATCCAGACCTCGTCCGGAACGAACATCATCAGGCTCTGGCCTGCGGTCGCGAAAGTGCCGACCGCGCCGGAAAGCTTGACGACGCGCCCGGATTGAGCAGCGGTGACGTGCGTATATTGCAGATTGAGGTTGGCCTGATCGAGCTGGGCCTGCGCCTGCTGCAGCGAGGCGCGGGCGCTTTCGAGCTGAGTTTCGAGCGTCTTGATGCCGAGCCGGGCTGCGATCAGCGCGGCATTGGCGCGGGTCGTGTTGGCCTGTTGCGACAGCAGATCGGAGCGCGTCTGCTGTTCGCGCTGCACGGTCCCTGCGCCTTTTTGCACGAGAGCCTTGGCGCGCGCTTCTTCCTCCTGCGCAAACTGCAGCTGCGCCTTGGCCTGGTCGAGCTGCGCCTGGGCCTGGTTGATCTGTTCGTGCTGGCTGTCGATCTGAGCCTGAATGTTGTCGATATTGGCCTGCGCCACGGACACCTGGGCCTTGGCCTGATCGACCGCGATTCTGTAGTCACGGTCATCGATCTGCGCCAGCAGGTCGCCGGCACTAACGTGCTGGTTGTCGGTGACCGGCACCTGCGTGACATAGCCGCCGACCTTCGGAGCGATCGAGAAACTGCGCGCCGCGACGAAGGCGTCGTCGGTGGATTCATAATCGCGAACGCTGAGCCAGTAAGCGAGACCGCCGATCGCGGCGACCAGCAGTAGACAGGTCGCGGCGGCAGCCAACAGCCAGTGCTCGCGGAGCCGGTCACGCAGCGAGGGCGATGACTTCGCGTTGTCCTGCGGGGTTTCGCTTACCTTCCGATTTCCCGGCGGGGGCAATTGTTCGGGGCGAGGCGCCGGCAGCCGGGGCTTTTCGGCGGAAGCGCCCCGCTCTGTGGTTTGAGCGGCCAATGCGATGACCTCGCTGTCTGATTTGCGTGGGTGCTACGCACGGCGAGGAACTTGGTTCCAGCGCTCGCGCCGATCTGTAAAGGCCGATCCGGAGGTGTCGCTGCACGTCACGCTGCGGCAGCCAAGAGCGTCCTGCCGGCAGGCGCTTGAGATGATCCTGCTCCAGGAAGGAATGAGAAGGAATGAAAAGGGGACGGCTGGCAAGCTTCGCCGGCGAGAGGCGTTACCTCTGCCGATCTAGATGCGGGTGATTGGCCGCGACGGCGAGGACGCGACGTTCTTTACCTGCCGTACCGTGGTCACGGTTGCGACGGCTGTTGCGACGCAAAATGCGGCGGCCAATACCGCCAATGCGATACGCATGCGCATGACGCGGCCTCTCTGTTATTATCGGAGCGGATTCATTTCCTGGTGGAGCGGCAGGCCATCAGGCTGCATCGCCAGCGGCGAAACTTCGCCGTCAAGCCAATCCTGCTCGTGGGCTAGAGCGGTCCACGCCTGCGCCATGCGCGAATAGCGCCGGAACGCCGGCTGGCCTTCAGCGCGCTCCGCCAGTTGCAGGCAGTTGTCCGCATTGTCCCTGAATATGTCCGATTGCTTCATGAACCACACGTGGGGAGCGAATGCACGAATGCAATCGGAAATTACCCAATGTTAATAGGAACCTTCCGCAATCCCGCAGCCCAGCAAGGTGCACATTTGGCCGCAGGTTCGGAACCTAAGGATGGCTCTCGCGTCGGTAGTTCGGGAACGCTGACACCGAGCATCGAATGCCACTTTCACCTGGCTGGACTGACATCGCGATCCGATTGGTGCTGACCATGCTGGCCTGCGCCATCATCGGGCTCAATCGCGGCGCGCGTGGCCATGCGGCTGGTTTCCGCACAACCATCCTTGTCGGGCTCGCCGCGTCGGTCGCGATGATCCAGACCAATATCCTGCTGCCGCTCAGCGGCAAGACGCCGGAGTCGTTCTCCGTCATGGATCTCATGCGGCTGCCGCTGGGCATCCTGACCGGCGTGGGTTTTATCGGTGGCGGGACCATCGTCAAGAAAGGCGATCTCGTCACCGGTGTCACCACGGCGGCGACGCTGTGGCTGACGACGGTGATCGGCCTTTGCCTGGGCGGCGGCCAGTTGGCGCTCGGCATGGTCGCGACCGCGCTGGCGGTGGTCACGCTTTGGCTGCTGAAATGGGTTGACGAGAGAATACCGCGCGAACATCGCGCGCGGATCGTGGTGGCGAGCCAGCCGACCTGGAGCGTGCTGGAGGAGGTTTCCGATCTGCTCAGTCCGATGAAATGCCGCGCCCGCTTTCAGGAACAGAAGCTCGCGCCGGACGCGCACAGCGCCGACTATGTTTTTGAGCTTGCCTGGAGACGCCCCGAGCATGCAATACTGCCGCTCGACCTGCTGGCGGCGCTCGAACGCCGCTTCGAGATCAAATCATTTGAACTCACGACGGACAACGGGCGATAGACGCTCTGCTGTCGCACTATGTCGGCGAGCGCAAACCTGGAGATGTCAACCACTCCGACATGTGAGAGGCGGTATCAAGCTGACGGGCCTTGCGCAATAGATCGTCTCTCTGCGCACCCGCGGGAAGTCCATCCGCATGCTCGCGGAGGTGCTGCGCCTCGTCGGCGAGGCGCTCTTCCAGGCTGGTCTGATGTTTGAAACGACGACGCTTTTGCATGCGCTGCTCCATCCGGTTCCAGGGTTGGCGGGAGCGCGATTGGCGTTCTCATCACCGATGACTGCCGTCACGGTGACAGCCGATAGTGTGCGCCTTTCGAGCCTGGAATGCGAGGGAAAAGATTGCCCTTTTGGCGTGCATTCCATCAATTTTAGCGATCTGTCACCGTCGCTGTCACAGTCGCGCAGCTGGAGACACGCCGTCGCCGGCTGAGGTCACGCGCCAGACGGTGTTGCCGACGTCGTCGGCGATCAACAAGGCGTCGGACTTGTCGACGGCTAATCCGACTGGGCGTCCGCGCGCCTGATTGTCGTCGTTGAGAAAGCCTGTCACCACATCCTGCGCCATGCCGCTGGGCTTGCCATTGCTGAATGGCACGAACACCACCTTGTAGCCGTTCAGCACCTGCCTGTTCCAGCTGCCATGCTCGCCGACGAAGGCGCCGCCACGATAGGCTTCGGGCAGGTTGGTGCCGGTGTAGAAAGCGAGTCCGAGCGGCGCCACATGGGAGCTCAAGGCGTAATCCGGCGGGATCGCTTTCGCGACGAGATCGGGGCGTTGCGGCTGGACGCGGGGGTCGACGTGCTGGCCGTAATAGCTGTACGGCCAGCCGTAGAAAGCGCCGTCCTTCACTGAGGTCATGTAGTCGGGGACGAGGTCGGGGCCGATCTCGTCGCGCTCGTTGACGACGGTCCACAGCGCGCCGCTTTGCGGTTCAAAGGTGAGGCCGTTCGGATTGCGCAAGCCGCTCGCGAAGATGCGATAACGGCCGGTGGCGCGATCGACCTCGAGAATGTCGGCGCGGTTCTTCTCCGCCTCCATGCCGTTTTCGGTGATGTTGCTGTTGGAGCCGACGCCGACGTAAAGCAGCGAGCCGTCGGGACTTGCAACGAGGCTCTTGGTCCAGTGGTGGTCGATCGGTCCGCCCGGCAGTGGCGTCAATACTTCGCCCGGTGCGGTGATCCGGGTATCGCCCTGATGATAGGGATATTTGACGATCGCATCGGTGTTGGCGACGTAGAGGTCGTCGCCGACCAGCACGACGCCGAACGGCGAGTTGAGGTGATCGAGGAATACGCTTCGGGTATCCGGCACGCCGTCGCCATTGGTGTCGCGCAGCAGCGTGATACGGTTGCTTGGGCCGGTGCTTCCACCCGACGTCGCCCAGGACTCGATATAGCCCATCACGATTTCCTTTGGCCGCTTGATCGCCGCTGCCGGCGGGGCCTTGGATTCAACCACCAGCACGTCGCCGTTCGGAAGCGTGTAGAGCGAGCGCGGATGCTGAAGCCCGGTTGCGAGCGCCTCGATCTTCAGGCCCTGCTTGACCGAGGGCGTTTCACCCGTCTTCCAGCCAACGACACGGGCGATATGGATCGGTGGAAGCAGATATTGCTGCAGCTCGGGCAGGCTTGGATTGGCCCCGATCTGGGCCTTGGGGTCGCCGCTTCCATCGTTGCATCCCACAAGGCAAAGCAGCGAACCGCACGTCAGGGCGAAGCGAAAAAAAGGTGAAAGCATCATGATCGGGCCACTCCCACGCCGTGGCGATAGACCATCGACCAGCCGAGCCAGCCGGTGATCGGCAGGATCAGCACGACGATGATCGAGAGAATGAGCCCGGTCGGTACGACCGAAGTCCAGCCGTCTCTCGTGTGAATGAGCGCGTTGAACAACGCCAGCACGAGCACGAGCAGGTTGCCAATGAGATGCGGCCACGCCGGAGGCTGGGCGCGGATCAGCCGATTGCCGAGGAAGTCGATGAGGCCGGCGATGGCTGCGAGCACGCCTACGATCACGCCGACGACCACGAGCCAGGCGGAAAAGTTCGCCCACATCATTTCTGCCGTTGCGTAATACATGAGGTCCGTCAGCAATGTGCCGACAAAGCACACGATCGGGACCGAAACCAGCATCGGGTGAATCGGATGCCGTGCAATTCGCGCGGTAGCGGGTAGTCTCTCGTCCTGGACCGTCACGGCGAACCTCTTTTTTCGTTCTCGCGCGGTGAATCATAAAGCCAACCGCCCTGCGAGACAGCGGTTCCTAATTCGGACATGCCGACGTCGATCAATTGGTGGCGACAAAAAAGCGGCCCCGGTCGCGGCACGACCAGGGCCGTCAAGAACGCAGAGCCGACCCTCGGGAGGAACAAGCCGGCTTGCGACGATCGGCACGCCGTAATAGTCGTTCGGCGCGCGTCGTACCTGTGTGGCCCCAGTTCCAGTCGCTGTCATCGCGATACTTCGGCGCGCCGCGCAACTGGTTCTCAGTGATCCCCGTGCGCTAGCCGCCGAGCTTCGTGTCTTATTTTAGCGAGGGTCATCCGGAGCCCGGTGTCTTTTCGGCATCGCTCAGCTCGGGGGCGCGCGTCGCCTCGCGCGAGACGGATTCTTTCGGATCGGTCTTGTGTGCAGTCTGAGCACGCTCCTTGTCGGTCGGCTGCTCCTGGCTCGCTTTGTCGTTGACGATGCCGTGATTGGAATGGCCCATCGCTCGTCCTCTTAATGAATGATGTCGATCGGCAAGCGGCAGATTTCCTCGCCGTCCTCATTGGTAACGAGGATCGAATACTGGTGGTTCTTCACCTCGGGCCGCATGCGCAACACGCGCCTGGCGATCAGATCGGCGCAATCCATTGCTTCGATGTCGTCGGGCAACTCGGCATCGCCCGCATCGAAATTGGTCTTCGTATTCACCAAATCGAAATGATAAAGCGGCATCCCGGCCTCCCATCGGCCCCGGCGGGCGATCGATCGCCGGGGCCTATTGGAACAACTCCCGCCGTTCCGGGGGTAAGAGCGACGGAAGCAACAGGCCTACGCCTGGCGAGATAAAACGTTCCCGCATTTTGTCGTGTAAGTGGACCAGCCTGGTCGGGTTTTCTGGTCGGTAGCCACTATTCGAGGCGACGCCGGGCACCTCGCCGCTCTAATCCTTCTGGCAGGATCAATCCATCGCGCTCGGATTCAAATGCGGCGCGAGCACAGGCGCTGCGGCTCTCGCAGCCTCAACTCGGGCCGGTCAGGAGGTTGGTCGAGCTCTGCCATTGGCGACCTGCTTGAACGACGCTAACCGGCAGCACCTCGTCATGAATGTTTCTCCGATGTCGCGAACGCCGGCCCAGGAAGCGCTGGCAAGGCCGCCGCGCTTGCGCTAAACAGCCTGCCGCATCGAACAGGGAAGGTGAGCGAATGCGCTTCCGTCATGTACTAGCCTCGTTTGTTTCGGCCTCCGCGATCGCGCTGGCCGCCGTCATCGTTGCGCCATCGGGCGCGTTCGCCCAGAACTCAGGAAAACCCATGACCACAGCTTCAGGACTGCAGATCATCGACACCAAGGCCGGTACGGGTGCCTCGCCCAAGCCGGGCCAGATCTGCGTGATGCACTACACCGGCTGGCTCTACGAGAACGGCCAGAAGGGCAAGAAATTCGACTCTTCCGTCGATCGCAACGAGCCGTTCGAATTTCCGATCGGTCAGCATCGCGTCATCGCGGGCTGGGACGAGGGTGTGGCCACCATGAAGGTTGGCGGCAAGCGTACCCTGATCATCCCGCCCGCACTTGGCTATGGGGCGCGCGGCGCCGGCGGCGTGATCCCGCCGAACGCGACCTTGATGTTCGATGTCGAATTGCTGTCAGTGAAGTAAGGCGGCTCAAGGGGGCGCATCGTGAAGGTTTCGATCCTCGACGACTATTTCGACACGGTGCGCACCCTCGACTGCTTTGCAAAGCTGAAGGGCGACGACGTCACTATCTGGAACGATCATGTCCAGGACGTCGACCAGCTTGCCGAGCGGCTCAAGGACACCGAAGCACTGGTGCTGATCCGCGAGCGCACGCAGATCCGCACGCCATTGCTCGAGCGGCTGCCGAAGCTGAAGCTGATCAGCCAGCGCAGTATGTTCCCCCATATCGATGTCGACACCTGCACCAGGCTCGGCATTGTCGTCGCATCGAGCCAGCACGCCGATACACCGTCCTACGCCACCGCCGAACTGACCTGGGGCCTGGTGTTGGCCTCCTCGCGCATGATCCCGCAACAGGTCGCCTCTCTCAAAGCGGGCCATTGGCAGTTCGGCGTCGGCTCGACCGTGCGCGGCAAGGTCATTGGCATCTACGGCTATGGCCGGATCGGTGCGGTGGTTGCGAGCTGCGCCAGGGCCTTCGGCATGAAAGTGCTGGTCTGGGCGCGCGAGCCGGCGATGGCGAAAGCGCGCGCCGACGGTTATGAGACCGCGGCGAGCAAGGCCGCCTTCTTCGAGCAATGCGACTACATCTCGCTGCACATGCGCCTCGTCGATGCGACGCGAGGCATCGTCAAGGCGGAAGACCTCGCGCGCATGAAGCCGACGGCGACGCTGGTCAACACCAGCCGTGCCGGCCTGATCGAGCCGAATGCGCTGGTCAACGCATTACGTGCGGGAAGGCCGGGTTTTGCCGCGGTCGACGTGTTCGAAACAGAGCCGCTACGGGATACCAGCGATCCCTTGCTCAACATGGACAACGTGATCGCGACGCCGCATATCGGCTATGTGTCACGCGACGAATATGAAATCCAGTTTACCGATATCTTCGATCAAATCATTTCCTACGCCGCCGGCACGCCGATCAATGTCGTCAATCCGGACGTGCTCGGCCATCGGCGCAAGTGACTTGAGACAAGTGAGTTGAGACAAGTGACGTAAAAGACGCGAGGCAAAGAAGAAGACCGGCCGCGAGGCGACCGATCTTCCATGGGGCTTCTCCTCTTCACTTCAGCGGGCAATCCCGGCGCCGAAAAAGTTTCTAAATCGGCTGGCCTGCGCCGGGGTATTTCTGTAGCGTCGAGGAAGGAACTCATTTGGAAGCCTTGCCATGACTGCATCTCACGATCACGGGCATTCTCACCCGCATCATCACGATGATGAGCGTTGGAAACATGACGGTGTCCGCGTCATTCCCGGCAACCAGCTCGATCCCAACGTGCCGTCGACGGCGGGCATGGACCGCAAGGCCGCGATCAATTTCGCCCGCGTCGGCGCGCAAAAGCTCTGGGCCGGCACTGTGACCATCAGGCCCGACGCCAAGACCGGCGCGCATCATCACGGCCATCTGGAGAGCATCATCTATGTGGTGAAGGGGAAGGCGCGGATGCGCTGGGGCGAGAAGCTGCAGTTCACTGCGGAAGCGGGGCCCGGTGATTTCATCTTCGTGCCGCCTTACGTGCCGCATCAGGAGATCAATGCCAGCCCCGACGAGATCCTGGAATGCGTGCTGGTGCGCTCGGACGGCGAAGCGGTCGCAATCAATCTCGATATCGAGCCGATCGAGAAGCCGGAAACGGTGCTGTGGGTCGATCCCGTGCACCGGCATCCTGACGAGACGAAGTGATGTAGCGGCGCCGCCGCGAAGTCATTCCGGGGCGCGTCGAAGACGCGAACCCGGAGTCTCGATGTTCCACAATGCGCGATAGCGCATTGGGGTTCGCGCTTATGCGCGCCCCGGAACGACGGAAATCAATCACGCAAACACGCTGTGATCGATCTTGCCGTTCGGTACGACATAACCGTAGCGCGTGTTGGAGGGCTCGGCGCCGGCCTTCCGGTATTTCTTCTTCATCAGCGCGAAGCGGTCGCCCTTGAGCTCAAGCATCGCGCGCTTGGGCTGGATGTTGTAGAGCCGCGCGTTGTTGTCGCCGAAGATCGCGGTCTTCACCGGACCGTCGGCGGAGCCGAGCGGGGCGTAGCCGAATTTCTTCTGCATCGATTCCGGAATTTCGAGCCGGCGCAGGCCCTCGATCTGCCATTGCGGCGCCCCGGTCCACAGCGCATCCGTGCCCCAGCAGACGTGATCGACGCCAAGTCCCTTGATCAGCGTGCCCATCAATGCGGCGCAGACATTGGGTTCGGCGACGAGCGTCGTCGCGAATAATTGCCCGACGTCGCCGTAGACGTTGTTCACGCCATATTGCGCCGGGATGTCGGCGAGATCGGAGGTCCAGGCGATACGGCCGGTGCGCTCGAACTCGGCGAGCGCGACCTTGGGATCGCCGCCGACATGGCGATAGGCCGAGTGATAGATCACGAAGTTGAGCTGCGGCCAGTCCTTGGCGGCCTGACCGACATCGGCGACGTCGGCAAAACCGCGCAAATTCGGATACTGCTTCTCGATGCCGGGCGGAAACAGTCCCTTGTGGATGCAGACATTCTTGATGCCGGCCTTCACCATCTTCTCATATCCCTTGTAGGCGACCTTCTCGTCGTCCATGCGCCAGGGATAGCGGCTGATATCCTTATGGGTGTTGTCGCCGATGGTGTAGCCCTTGCAGGATTCCGGCTTCAGGGCGAGCGCCGCGTCGAGCTTGTCGAGCCAGCCGGGCTGGCCCGGCGTGAAGATGGCGTGGCAGAACACCCGGCGCGTTCCGGCCTCGTCGTTGATCTTCTTGCGCGCGTCCGCCATCTGCTCGTTGGTGAGGAACCAGTCCTGCTCGATGTCCGACGGCGCCGAGGAGATCAGCGCGATCTTGGTGTCGGAGTCGAGAAACATCTCCTTCTTGTAGTTGTTGAACTTCAGGTCCTCGATGGTCTGCTCGTGGTCGGAAAGTTCCTTGTTCCAGCCGGCCTTGCCGACCGCCTTGCGCATCTCGACGAACCCCATGATGCGGGTGTCGTCGCGCAGGAAATGCGTGTGCATGTCCATGATGAATTGGTCTTTGTAGGCGTTGGCGCGCTCTTCGGCCATCGCGGGTGTTGCGGCTTCCGCCGGCGTCACGTCGAACAGGTTTCCATAGACCTGGTTCATCGCGAGGAATGACGCGGCCATGCCGGCCGCGCTCTGGAAAAAGCCGCGGCGATTCAGCCCCTGCTTGGCGCCGAGATCGTCGGCCATCGCGAGCAGGCGATGCTCGACCTCGCGCTGCCGTTCGTTCTGCGGGTCGGGATAGAATTCGTCACTGGAGACGATTTGGGTCGGGATTGGCGTCTGGTACTGGCACAGTTCTGACGGCATCAGCGTGGCAAGTTCCTCTTCGGTCAGATTGCTGCTCACGGCTCTTCTCCCTGTTGCGGCGGTCCGGATTTTCTCCGGTTCAGGCGGCCTGAAGACTAAACCTGCCGTTGCCGCGCGTCAGCCTGTTCCGCGCGACATCGCGCAATGGTGTTTGGCGCGGTGCGGTGCACGCTTCTTTCAAAGGCCTCCTAGCGCTGCTAAAATTCGTTTGTCGCCTGAAAATTATAAATGATTGGTCGCGGGCCAAACCAAAAGAGGGGAAACATCATGACAGAGCTGGAGAATCGTCTGGCGCGGCGCACCGTCATCAAGGGCGCGGGTCTCGGCCTGATGGCGGGAACACTGGCGCCCGCGCTTTCGGCCGCGGCGGAGGAGACCACCGACAACAGCGAGATCTGGAGCGGCGAATACTGGGCCAAGAAGGGTGACGTTCCCCTGTGGATGTTTCGCAAGCGCCTGTCGGCGCCAAAGGCGGGCGAGCCGGCGCGGCCGGTGGTGTTCTTCGTCCACGGCTCCTCCGTCACCTCGCGGGCGTTCGACCTGCACGTGCCGGGCAAGGGCGAATATTCCGTCATGAACGAGTTCGCCCGCTACGGCTTTGATTGCTGGACCATGGACCATGAGAATTACGGCAAGTCCGGCAGGACCAGCGGCAATTCCGATATCGCCAGCGGCGTCGAAGACTTGAAGGCCGCGGCCGAGGTGCTTGCCCGCGAGACCGGCCAGCAAAAATACCATTTCGTCGGAGAATCCTCCGGTGCGCTGCGCGCCGGCGCCTATGCCATGGCGGCGCCGGAGCGGATCAACCGCCTGGTGTTCGCCGCCTTCACCTACAAGGGCGAGGACTCGCCAACCTTGAAGAAGCGCGCCGAGCAGGTCGAATATTATCGCTCGCACAATATGCGAAAGCGCGACCGCGACATGATCCGCTCGATCGCGACCCGCGACAAGCCGGGCACGTCGGATCCCGCTGCGGTCGAGGCGCTGGCCGATGTCGAGATGCAGTTCGGCGACCAGATTCCGACCGGCACCTATCTCGACATGACCGCCAATCTGCCGGTGGTGCATCCGGAGAAGGTGCTTGCCCCGGTACTCCTCGTGCGCGGCGAATATGACGGCATCGCGTCCGTCCCCGACCTCGAGGAGTTCTTCAACAAGCTGCCGAACGGCGACCGTCAGCTCGTCATCCTGCCCGGCACCGCACATTCGGTGACACTGGCGATCAACCGTCAACTGTTCTGGCATGTGGCGCGCGCGTTTTTGAATATGCCGACGCCGATGGCGACGTGACCGCGTAGCGGTCATTCCGGGGCGCGTCGAAGACGCGAACCCGGAATCTCGGGATTCTCAGGTGCGCGATTGCGCACCATAGTTCGGTGCTGCGCACCGCCCCGGAATGACGGTTGAAAATTTTTTCAAAGCCATGTCGGATCGGCTCCGCCGCCTTCGTCCTTGGGCCGGAACCCAACGAAAGGACCTCCAAAATGGCCAAACTGATCTTCGTCAACCTGCCCGTCAGCGATCTTGCCCGCGCCAACGCCTTCTATCAGGCGATCGGGGCCGTCAAGAACGAGCAGTTCTCTGACGATACGGCCTCCTGCATGGTGTTTTCCGATACCATCCACGCGATGCTCCTGACCCACGACAAGTACCGGCAGTTCACGAGCAAGAAGATCGCCGACGCCAAGACCACGAGCGAAGTGCTGATCTGCCTTTCCGCCGACAGCCGCGCCGAGGTCGACGATCTCGTCGGCAAGGCAAAGGCGGCCGGCGGAGTGCTCGATCCGACGCCGCAGCAGGATTTCGGCTTCATGTATGGCCGCAGCTTCGAGGATCCCGACGGCCACATCTGGGAAGTGATGTGGATGGATGTCGCGGCGGCGCAGGCGCAGTTCGCGAAGGCCGATGCCTGATCGCATCACCGCCACGGAGCATGCCGATGTCCAAGATCACACCCTGTCTGTGGTTTGACGGCGAGGCGGAAGAGGCTGCGAACTTCTACGTGTCGCTGTTGCCAGATTCCAAGATCGAGACCGTGCAGAAGAACACCGTCGACAGCCCGGGCGGCAAGGCCGGCACGGCGCTGGTGGTGGAGTTCACGCTGGCCGGCCAGCGCTTCATGGCGCTGAACGGCGGCATGCGCTTCGACTACACCCATGCGGTGTCGTTCAAGATCGACTGCGCCGACCAGGCCGAGGTCGACCGTCTCTGGGATAGCCTGCTCGCCAATGGCGGACAGGCCGAGCGCTGTGGCTGGCTGAAAGACCGCTATGGCGTTTCCTGGCAGATCGTGCCGACGGCGCTGCCGAAATATCTCGGCGGAGCCGACCGTGCTGGCGCGCAACGTGCCATGCAGGCGATGCTCGGCATGGTCAAGCTCGATATCGCCGGGCTCAAGAGGGCCTATGAGGGTGCCTGACGCATGATCCGGACCCGAAGGGCCGCGTTAGCGCAAAGTGCGTAGCGGTTTTCCGAAAAGATGCGCAAACAACACGCTGAGGCGCGATGATAATTCATCCCGAAGACATCGCGCCTTAGCGTCGTTCGGGGCGCCAGATCGAGGACGAGAGCAGGATCATGGCGCAGACGGCCGCGTAAGCGATCAGCGACGCGCTCACCATGGTGGCGAGACCCGCCATCCCGGCGCCGAAGCTCGCGACCGCGATCCAGCCGCCGCCCGCCGCCATCAGGATGCGGGCCAGGGAGGCCGCGAGCGGTCCCATCGCGCGTCCGGTGCCCTGCGCGGCAAAGGAAGCGACAAAGCCGAAGCCGAGCGCGCCGTAGGCGGGCGCCACAATCCGCAGATAGGTCGTGCCCTCGCGGACAACCTCGGCGTCGTGGCTGAAGAGATGCAGCCAGGCCGTCGGAAATAGCGCTACGGCGAGGCCGATCATCCCGGTGAAGAGCATGCCGACAATGCCGCTGATCCAGCCGATCTTTCGTGCGCGCCCCGTCTGGCCTGCGCCCATGTTCACGCCGACCATGGTCAGCGTCGCCGTGCTGACGCCGAACAGCAGCGGGATCATGATGTAGTCGAGCCGGGAGGAGATACCGTAGCCGGCGAGCGCCGAAGTCCCGAACAGGCCGACCGCCCCCGTGACGAGGATGACGGTGAGGTTGGTCAGCATCGCGTTCAGCGCAGTCGGAATGCCGACCTTCAGCATGTCGGCAAACAGCGTGCCACGAAGCGGCACGATGCGAAAGGTGAGGCCGGAACGCCCCGAAGCCATGTAGCGCAACAGGAACAGCATCGCCGCGGTGTAATAGAGGCCGAAGGCGATGCCGGCGCCGCCGATGCCGAGCCGCCGAATCGGTCCGAAGCCGAAGATGAGAATTGGCGAAGCCGGTATGGTGACAATTGCGTCGATCAAGATCACCAGCGCGGGCACCCTGACGTTGCCAGAGCCGCGCAACGCAGCCGCCTGCAGGTTGACGATCCATACCGGGATCGCGCCGGCGAACAGATAGTTGGAATAGCTGACGGCGGCGTTCAGCGCGTCGCCGTGTCCGCCGAGCGCGCTGTATAGCGCCGATCCGCCCAGCATCACGCCGATCATGAACATCCCGCCTGCGATCGCCGCCAGCACCAGGGCATGAAACAACAGCGCGTCGGCGTCATCGCGGCGTCCCGCGCCAATCGCACGCGCCACCGAGGAGGCAACGCCGCTGCCCAGTCCGCCATTCGACATCATCGTCATCAGCATGAAGATCGGAAACACCAAGGCGGCACCCGCCAGCGCATCGGTGCCGAGGTAGCCGACATAGTAGGCTTCCGCGATGTTCACCCCGGTCTGCGCCACCAGCACGGTCACCGTCGGCAGCGCCAGTTTCAATAGCGTCGGAAGGATCGGGGCGGTCAGCAATGCGTTGCGGGCTGTGTCGCTTTGGCTACGCGCGGCGGCGGCCAGTGGCGGGCGCGACGTGGCCGGGGCTGTCTCGGCGTCAAAGTCCGCAACCGGCGCGGTCGCTTCTTCAAGGGCCATGATTTCTGTTCTCGCTTTACCTCATCGGCCGGTGGCCTTTATTGAATTGCAATCATAATATATTATTATGATCATAATGCAATGGCCGTTCTACCCGCGGCTCTATGGGCTGCAAGAAGCGCATGCGGTATGTTGCGGCCGGGAGGATTCCTGGATGCGTTACGACAAGGGACACAAGGAAACGACGCGGCGGCACATTCTCGATGTGGCGTCAGCGCAATTCCGCGAAAGCGGCGTCGCGGCGGTCGGCCTTGCCGGCATCATGTCGGCGGCGGGCCTGACCAACGGCGCCTTCTACACGCATTTCGAATCGAAGGAAGATCTGGTGCGAGCCGTGCTGCGCGATGCGCTCGTTCGGCGCGAGCAGGGGATTCGCGGCAAGCTCGAAGCCGGCGCTGGACTTGAAACCGTGATCCGCGACTATCTGTCGGTGCGGCATCGCGACGGCGCGGGAAGCGGGTGTCCGACCGCCGCCCTGGTCGCCGAAATCGCACGGCATCCGAAGAAGACGCGCGACGCGTTCACGGAGAAGGTTTCCGAACTGATCTCGATGATGGCAGCGCAGACGCGGAGCGGCACGATGGCGCAGCGGCGGCGCACCGCGATCGCCGTCTACGGCCTGATGATCGGCGCGCTGCAACTCGCGCGCGCCGTCAGCGACAGGAAATTGTCCGACGAGATCCTCGAGAACGCGGTGGACGCGGCGCTCCGGCTCGCGGACGAACGCTGAGCTGCGCTCAATCGTTCACTCTGGCTACGAGGCCTAGTAGTTGATCCGCAATCCGACGCCGCCGTGAATGGTGTTGCCGACCGGCTGCGGACCCAGCGTGCCATTGACGAAGAGGTCGGCAACCCAGCCCTTGGTGATGCGGAAGCCGAGCCGGCCGCCATATTCGAACCAGTTCTGGTTGCCGATGGTCGGCGTGATGACGCCGTCACCGGTGACGGTCGCCACGATGCCGGAATGCGTCGCAAAGGATTGCACGAAGGCGCCGTTGATATTGCCCTCGACGCTCGAGCCGAACAGATGGGTCCATTGGCCGCCCACCTTGACCAGGTTGGTTCGATCGGTGCCGGTTGCGATATTGGCATCGAACGGATTGAATGCCGCCATCGGGTCGGCATATCCCGACACGCGCTGCCATAGCTGCCAGATTTCGATCGAGGCGGCGACCTCGTCGCGCGGCGACAACCGGCTGATCCAGCCCCCGCGGCCATAAACGGCATAGTTGGAGCTGTCCGTCGAGCCCTCGAGCGAGACCGCGCCGAGGCTCGTCGCATAGCTGCGGCTGTAGCGCACCTTCTCGAACGGCGACAGGATGGTGCCGATGTCGAAGAACGGCCGCGACGATCCCCAGTCGGTGAAATCGTAGCGCAGCGCGAAAGCGCCGATCGGCGCGCTGGTCACGTGATAGCCGTTCTCGCCGTACTGCGTGTAGGCGAGGCCGGCGAGCAACGACAGATTGTTGGTCAGTTCCTTGCGGCCGTGCACGCCGGCGGTGAACGATCCGACCGAGCCAAAGGCGGAGACGCAGTCGCTGCAGTTGATCTGTTCATTGACGCCGAGCAACACCGAACCCAGCACCTGGTTGGTGATCATCTGGTTGAAGCGCTGATTGGCAAGGCCGTTGATCGAGTCCCCGCTGGAGGAAGCGCCGGTTGGGGTGGGTGAAGGAGTCGGGGAAGGCGTTGGCGAAGGCGTCGGGCTGGGCGTTGGGGTGGGCGTGGGAGTTGGGGACGCCGAATAGGTCGGGCTCGGAGATTGCGCGGCTGACGTCGCTATCTGTGCGAAGACCAATATCAAGCCCAGTGCGGTCGAGATTGCCGCCGACACGACCAGGTTGGATCCCCTCCCGGCCATCGTCACCGTCCGCACAGCATGGCGTTGGGATCGTCAGGCGTGCCCGCATCGGCGAAGTCGGTGACGGTGCAGAGCCCGGCCGCCGCGGCGCAGGTCTGGGCGAAGGTCCAGGGCGGATTGCTGGTTTTCTGGATCGCGACCTTGCCATTGGTCGATGTGATGATCGCCGTGTCGCCGGGCTGGGTCAGCTGCACGCACTGGAAGCTCAGCGTGCAGACGCTCGCGGCGCCTTCCTGCAGCACGACCATGCTGCTGCCGCGCTGCGACAGGATATCGAGGATGGTGCCGCGCACGCCGATGGTCGCGAGCGGCGTCGTGATCTTGTAGGCGGTCTTTGCCGAATGTCCGGTGACGAAGCGGACCGCGCCGGTCGTCAGGCGAATAGCGATGTCGCGGTAGGAATGCTCGTCATTGAAGACGGTGCGGTCGAGCTTCAGCGAGGCGTTGGCGCCGAGCGACAGATTGGTGCTGTCTGCCATCACGAAGCGCGCCGCGCTGTCGGCGCCGGTGCGCACGGTTTCGTCGCGCAACACGCCGTCGCCGACGTTGATCTGGCTGGACGACGAGGCGTTGACGACCTCATTGCGGATGACAGCAGCTTCGCCGATGCGCGCCGGCGCCTGTGCATGCGCGCGAGCTCCCATGACGGCAGCGGCAAGGCAAAACGCAAAAACAAGAAATACGCGGCGAAGCGAGTTCATTTTACCAATCGATCGACTATCCCTTATCGTAGCGGATCGCCGTCGCAGATGATGTTGTAAATTTATCACAAGCTCGATCCCATCAACCCGATGCTTAGTGCGGGCGAGATCGAGATGCGTTCAATCTAGTGGACGCAAAAATTTTGCGCGACCACACTGACGCGGATTGAAACGACATTCATTCGGATTGAAACGACGTTGCCCACAAAAATCCTGCGTGAATCACTTGGTGTTTCCGACGTTTCGGCCGGCAAGAGCGTCCTTGTTTCAGTTATTATTTTTGTCGTTGCTCACGCAGTGTTGCTGATCGGCATCACCACGCCGGATAAATTTGTCTTCGATGAAGTGCATTACGTGCCGGCGGCGCGGCAAATGCTCGAGCCTGTCATGCCGCAGCCGGTGCTCAACCCGATGCATCCGCCGCTGGCCAAGCAGATCATCGCGCTCTCGATCCACGCTTTCGGCGACAATCCCCTGGGCTGGCGCTATCCGGGCACGCTGTTCGGCGCGCTTGCGCTCGTCGCGATCTATCTTTGCGGGCTTGCTTTGTTTGGTAGCCACACCTCCGCGATCGCGGCGTGCCTGATCGCCTTTCTCAACCAGATGCTGTTCGTGATGGCGCGCATCGCAATGCTCGATATTTTCGCGCTTGCTTTCGCGCTATGGGGAATCGCGGCTTTTCTGTTCGGCTTCCGCCAGGCCCGGCCGCATCTTGCGTTCGCGCTCGCAGGGCTTGCATTCGGCTTCTCAGTCGCCTGCAAATGGAGCGGATTGTTTCCGCTCGCGACCTGCATCGTCATCGTCGCGGTGCTCCGATTGATGCAGGGGTGGCGCACGCAGTTTGCGGACGCGAGCCAGTCCGACTGGTATCGGCCGGACTTCTGGCCCGATTTCAGGGCGCATCATTTCGCGCTCTGCTTCGTCGCGTTGCCGCTCGCCGCCTATCTCTCGAGCTTCGTGGCGCTCTATGGCTTCTCGATCTCCGATCTCATCGAGGCGCAGCGGCGGATTTTTTCCGACAACACCACGACCGCGCTCGGTGGCCACACCTATATGAGTTCATGGCCGTCCTGGCCGTTCCTGGTGCGGCCGGTCTGGTTCCTGTTCGACAATCTCGGCAACGACACCATCGCGGCGGTGACTTGTCTTGGCAATCCGCTGGTGCTGTGGCCGGCGCTATTGGCGGTCGCGATCACGTTGCGCGATTTCATCGTGGCGCGACGATGGGACGCGTTCCTCGCGCTGGCGCTCTACTTCGGGCCGTACCTCGCCTGGGCATTGTTGCCGCGTACCCTCGGCTTCATCTACTACTATCTTCCATCGGCGACGACGGCGAGCCTCGTGCTAGTCTACGCCCTGCGCCGGGAAGGGACGCCGCGCTGGCTGCTCTGGGGTTTTATTGCCATCGCAGCCCTTGGGTTCGCGGCGATGCTGCCCATTTCCGCGGCCTTTGTGGGCACGTCGATGGCCACCTTCAATCGCCTGATGCTCTTCCAGAACTGGATTTGACGATCGTAGCGGTTCCGCCCGCGGAGCGCGCGATGCGGATCGCTTGACGCCCCGTTCGCTGCTCGTCAACTTGACCGTGCAGGGAAGAATGGAAGATTCGACTTCCTCACCCTGGATGGGAATCGGTTGGATGTGGGCCTTTTTCGAGCGCGTACTGGATTCGTCTGCACTTTCTCCTCATGGCATTTGCCTTTTATGGGAACCTGAGCTGATCTGGCTTCACGTGATTTCGGATGCGGTGATCGCGGCTTCCTATTTTTCGATCCCCGTCGCGCTCTCGATCTTCGTGGCGAAACGGCGTGATGTCGATTTCGGCTGGATCTTCTGGGCCTTTGCGCTCTTCATCACCGCCTGCGGCTTTACCCATGTGCTGTCGATCGTCACGCTGTGGGTGCCGGTCTACGGCATCGAGGGGCTGGTCAAGGCAACGACCGCATTGGCCTCGATTATCACAGCCGTGATGTTGTGGCCGCTATTGCCGAAGGTGCTGGCGCTGCCGTCGCCCGCGCAGCTTCGCGCCGCCGAGCTCGCGCTGGCGCAGGAAGAGCTGCAGCGGCGCGAGGCCGAGGACCTGTTGCATCATTCGCAGAAGATGGACGCGATCGGGCAGCTGACCGGCGGCGTCGCTCACGACTTCAACAACCTGCTCACCATCATCAGCGGCAATCTGGAAATCGCCGACCGCAGCCTCAAATCCTGGGGTGACGGGACGCGCGAGCGGCTCGCGCGCGCGATCGCAAATGCGGCCGGTGGCGCGCAGCGCGCGGCGATGCTGACGCAACGGCTGCTCGCCTTTGCCCGGCGCCAGCCGCTTGATCCCAGGATGACCAATGTCAACCAGCTGATCGGCGGCATGGCGGATTTCTTCAGACGGACGCTCGGTGAAAACATTGATCTCGAGATCGCCGCCGGCACGGGACTATGGCAGGTCGAAGTCGATCCGAGCCAGATGGAGGCCGCGATCCTCAACCTCGTGGTCAACGCCAAGGACGCCATGGCCGGCAAGGGCAAGCTCACCCTCGAGACCAGCAACAACGTCCTCGACGAAAGCTACTCGCAGCAGAATGCCGGCGTCGCGGTCGGAGAGTACGTCCAGATCGCGGTGAGCGACACCGGACGGGGCATGTCTCGCGAGATTCAGGAGAAGGCCTTCGACCCGTTTTTCACCACCAAGGAGCCGGGACAGGGGACCGGGCTCGGATTGAGCCAAGTCTACGGCTTTGTCAGGCAGTCCGGCGGCGATCTGAATATCTACAGCAAGGTCGGCGAGGGCACGACCGTGAGGGTCTACCTGCCGCGGGCGCGCGCGGCAGTCCCCGCGGCGGTCGAGGAGACCGACGGCGCGGCGGTGGTCGGCAGTCGCGGCAGCGAAAGCATTTTGGTGGTCGAGGACGAAGCCGACGTGCGCTCCTATCTGGTGGAGACGCTGCGCGACCTCAATTATCGAGTTCAGGAAGCGCCCGATGGCGCGGCGGCGCTGGCGCTGTATGATTCCCGTCCCTTCCGCGTCGATCTCTTGTTGACCGACGTCGTGATGCCCGGGATGAACGGCCGCCAGCTCGCCCGCGAAATGCAGAGCCGGCTTTCGGCGCTGAAAGTGCTGTTCATCACCGGCTATTCCGGTGACGCGATCATGCATCAGGGCCGGCTCGATCCGGGCGTGTCAATGCTGCAGAAGCCACTGACACAGGCGATGCTCGCGTCGAAGGTCCGCGACCTGCTCGACCGGCATTGAAAGGTGCAAAAGAGTTGCGCGGCATGAGCGCCGCGCGATTTACTTGGCGGCGGTCTTGGTTTCGGTGTTGACCACCTGGACGCGACGGTTGACCGGGTCGGCGGGATTGGCCGCATCCTTCAGCCTGGTCTTGCCATAGCCGACCGTGACGAGGTCGCCGGCGGCGATGTGATAGTTGTCCATCAGATAGTGCTTGATGGTGTCGGCGCGACGCTCGGACAGACCCAGATTGAAGGCCTCGCTGCCGATGCCGTCGGTGTGGCCGGCGACAATGAAGGTCGCTCCCTTCAGGCTCGGATCGGTCAGCGCTTCGCCGAGGGTCTTCACGGCGCCCTGCGAGCTCTGGCTGATATCGGCCGAGTTGTAATCGAAGTTGATCTCCAGATCGATCTTCGGCTTGTTGGCGGCGATCGTTGCGATCTCTTCGCGCTCGTCCATCGACAGCGAGCGGGTCTGGCGGTTGCGTACCTTGTTGAGGATGGACGCTTCATGGGCCTTGGTCGCCGCGTCGGGCTCGTTCGAGATGCCCGAGAGGCTACGGGTCACCGGCGGTGCCTTCAACGCATCGACGATGCTGTTCTTGGTGATCGCATTGTCTCCTGCAAGTGCCAGGCCCGCGGTCATCGTGAGCGCGGCGCTGGCGGCAATCGCCTTAAGTCCGATAAACCTAACGAAACTGGTCATGGTCGTAATCCTCGGGTGATGGACGCCTGTTGGCGTTTGGATGCTGCGAACATAAAGCCGGTTCAAACACTAGAATGTGACTCGCGTCACATGGGAAAAAGTCCCTGGTATTGGGTGGTTATTCCTTCCCCAACAGGGTTGCAGAGTTCCGACCCGGTGGCACGACGCTCCAGCCGGGTCCACGATCCGACCGGCGTCTCAAAGCGGTCGCGACAGCGCCGGGCTGCGAACAACAAATCGGCCAGAAGCGTTCCTAAAACTCGCTTCCAACAAGAAAAGCCAGTTAGGATGCGAAGCGGGGGCCGTGATTCCGTCCATCAAGCGTCAAAGCGACTATCAGGGTTATCGTGCCGGCACGCCGGAGCGTCCGATTGCAGGCAATTCAATGCCGATCCTGATCGGCGCCGCCATGATCGCCGCCGCGATCCTGCTCTCCACCTTGGTCACCGCGCTGGGGACGCGCTACGTCGGCTTCGAAGGTTCGACCGAGGAAAGCGCCTGGCTGATCGACCGTCTCACCGGCAATGTCTATCGCTGCGAAGCGCCGGCGCGCGGCCGGGCGTCCTGTGAGCCCGACACGGCAACCGGGAGCATCGGCGCAAAGCCGAAATAGCGGCCCGACTTGGGACTAGCTTGGACTCGGCAAGCGGCCTCGGCGGCGCGGCTACTGCGTCGCAACAAAAAATGTCTTCTTGTCGAAATGTTCGCGGTGGAGAATACGTACCTCGTTGGCCGGCATTTCGCTGGCTTACTTTTTTTCAAGCGAGGTTCAGATGAGGATTTTGGTTGCTGCTGCCATGCTTTCGGTTTTCGCCTTCACGCCGGCCTCCGCCAAGATGATGGCGTGCACCGCGGACAACCTGATGAAGTCGACCGCGGCGATGGCCCCCCGCCAGACGCCGGCCAACAAGGAGATGGCCGCAGCGAATACCGACATGAGCAACGGCAAGATGGGCAGCGCTTGCCGGCACTACATGAAGGCGCAGAAGTTAAGCATGGCCAAATAAGCCAGTCGCTTAGAACATTTTTCTTTTATCCTGCCGCGCTGTTGCGAAAGCCAGCGCGGCTTTTTCTTGTATCCGCCGAATCCGGCTAGAGTGCCCGCGTCATGTCCCGCGCCGCCTCCTTTCATCCCCTGACCCAAGCCGAAGCCCGCTGCATCTGGCTTGCCGCCCAGCGGCTCGATACGGTGGCGCCGTTCGGCACCGGCGCGCAGGCGGTTGCGGATGCGACCGCCCATCTCGGCTATGTGCAGATCGACACAATCAACGTGATCGAGCGCTGCCATCATCACATCCTGTATACGCGCATTCCTGAGTATCGCCGGACCGATCTGCGCCAGGCCCAGAGCGTCGACAAGAGCGTGTTCGAATACTGGACGCACGCGCTGTCCTATGTCGCCTCGAGCGATTTCCGCTTCTTCATTCCCGAGATGAAACTGCACAAGCGCGAGGGGCACAGGTGGTTCGCCGCTGTGACGTCGGCTGACACCCGCAAGGTGATGCGGCTTTTGCGGGAGGGGGCGCTCACCATCCGCGACATCGAGGACGATGTCTTGACGGAGAAGACGCATCTGTGGGCGAGCCGCAAGCCGTCGAAGCGGGCACTCCAGCTGGCGTTCTATACGGGCGCGGTCACGGTCTCCGAGCGAAACGGCATGCTCAAGACCTACGAACTGATGAGCCGCCATTTCGGCTGGGAGAAGCTGCCGAAGGCGGCGTCAACCAGCGAGATCACTGCCTATCTGCTCGACCGCGGCCTGCGCTCGCAGGGCGTGGTATCGCTGGATTCCATCTGCCATCTCGATGCGCCGCGCAAGAAGGCGATGCGCGCCGTCATTGCGCGGCGGGTGCGGCGAGGGGAGCTGGTGCAAGTGTCGCTGGAGGGGGCGGGCAGACTGGAGCACTGGGCGGCGCCGGACGTGCTGGCGCAGCGGCGCGAGCCGTCCGAGCTCGTGCATATCCTCTCGCCGTTCGATCCCCTGATCATCCAGCGCAAGCGCACGCATCTGTTCTTCGACTATGAGCACCGTTTCGAGGCCTATGTGCCGAAGGCCAAGCGCAAGTTCGGCTATTTCGCGCTGCCCGTGCTGGTCGGCGAAGACATCGTCGCCGCGCTCGATCTGAAGACCGATCGGCAGGACCGGAAACTGCTGATGCAGAAATGGACCTGGGTCGGCCCCGGCAAGCGCGCCAGGGGAGAGGCGCGCGCCGACCTGAAGCGCCGTATCGAGGAAGAGCTGCATCGTTTCGAGCGGTTTCAGCTGGGAGACTGAGACGACATCGGGCAGCCATGCGCCCCGCACCCGATCGGCCCGCGGGCATTCACGAAATTCTGACTACTGACGAATATTGACTTTCATCATTAAACACTCGACACTCCAAACCGAGGTTTTAGCCGGAGGAGTGTCCGATGTTGGTGCGGGCGATTTTATCGAACTATTCCAGGCTCTTAGTCGGTGCGTCGTTGGCATTCTTGGCGATCGCACTGGCCGGTTGCAACGACAAGGTCGCGGATAAACCCGCACCCCCACGGCCGGTGCTCGTTGCAACCGCCCATTACGAAGCCGAGACCCCTGCAAGAAGCTTTGTCGGCACGATCAGGCCCCGGATCGAGGCCGACATGGGCTTCCGGGTGCCCGGCAAGGTGGCGAAGCGGCTGGTCGAAGTCGGCCAGACCGTCGAGATCGGCCAGCCGCTCGCCACCCTCGATGAAATCGACCTGAAGCTGCAGGCCGAGCAGGCGGTGGCCGAATTCACTGCCGCGACCGGCGTGGTGGCGCAGGCCGTTGCCGCCGAGAACCGCGCGAAGGAGCTGCGCGGAAAGGGCTGGACCACCGATGCGCAGCTTGATTCCGCCAAGGCTGCGGCCGACGAAGCCCGCGCGCGGCTGAACCGCGCCGAGCGCTCGGTCGATCTCACCAAGAACTCACTTTCTTATGCGACGCTGGAGGCGGATGCGCGCGGCGTCGTGACTGCGACTCTGATCGAGCCGGGCCAGGTGGTTGCCGCGGGCCAGACGGCGATCCGGGTCGCACGCTTTGCCGAAAAGGAAGCCGTGGTTGCGATCCCCGAAACGCTGGTGGACCGTGCCAAGACCGGCTCTGCGTCAGTGACGCTGTGGTCCGAACCGAACAGGAAATATGAGGCGAGGCTGCGCGAGATTTCGCCGAGCGCTGATCCCGCGACCCGCACCTATCTCGCCAAGTTCTCGTTGCCCGGCGCCGGCGACAGTGTCGAGCTCGGCATGACCGCGACCCTGACGCTGTGCGACCAGAAGACGTCGCGCGTCGCACGGCTGCCGCTCTCGGCGCTCTACAGCGCCGGCGACAAGCCCTCGTTCTATGTCGTGGACGACGCCGGCGAGATCACGCTGAAGCCGGTGACGGTGAAATCCTACGAGAGCAACGACGTCGTCATCACCGGCGGCGTCGATGAAGGCGCCAAGGTGGTGGCGCTCGGCGTGCAGAAGCTCGACCCCTCCCAGAAGGTCCGGGTGGTGTCGGCGTTGTCGTTTTAGTCGCTGTCATTCCGGGGGCGCGCGCAAGCGCGAACCCGGAATCTCGAGATTCCAGGTTCGATGCTTCGCATCGCCCCGGAATGACGAAGGAAGATGGGTTCCTCCTGGAGGGTGCGATGAAGCGTTTCAATCTTTCCGCCTGGGCGGTCAGTCATCCCGCGCTGGTCCTGTTTCTGATCGTTGCTCTGGGCGTCGCCGGCTTCTTCTCCTATCAGAAGCTCGGCCGCGCGGAGGATCCGTTCTTCACGGTGAAGGTGGTGAACGTCTCGGTGATGTGGCCGGGCGCAACCGCCGAGGAAATCCAGACCCAGGTCGCCGATCCCATCGAGAAGAAGCTGCAGGAGCTGCCCTATTTCGAGAAGGTGCAGACCTACTCGAAGCCGGGCTTTACCGCGATGCAGGTCACCTTCCGCGACTCGACGCCGCCGAAGGACGTGCCTTACCTGTTCTATCTCTTGCGCAAGAAGCTGGTCGACGCGCAGGGCGACCTGCCCGCGGGCATTCTCGGCCCCGTCGTCAATGACGAGTTTTCCGACGTCGATTCCATCCTCTATATGATGACCAGCGACGGCGCGGATTATGCCCAGCTCAAGAAGGCAGCCGAAGGCCTGCGCCAGCGGCTGCTCAAGGTGCCCGGCGTCACCAAGGTCGATGTCTACGGCACCCAGGACGAGCGCATCTTTGTCGAGTTTTCGCATGCGAAGCTCGCGACGCTGGGCATCACGCCGCAGGCGCTGTTCGACTCGCTTGCGAAGCAAAACAATGTCGTGCCGGCCGGTACGGTGGAAACGTCCGCGCAGCGTGTGCCGCTCCGTGTAACCGGTGCGCTCGACGGCGCCAAGGCGGTGGCGGAAACGCCGGTCGAGAGCAACGGCCGCGTGTTCCGCTTGGGCGATATCGCCACCGTCACCCACGGATTCGTCGACCCGCCGACCTTCAAGGTCCGCCAGGAAGGCAAGCCCGCGATCGGCATCGGCGTCGTCACCGCCAAGGGCGCCAATATCCTGGAGCTCGGCCAGGACGTTTCGGCAGCGACCGATGAGTTCATGAAGGCGGTGCCGCAGGGCATCAATGTCGAGCTGATCGCCGACCAGCCGAAGGTGGTCGAGCACGCCGTCAGCGAGTTCGTGCATTCCTTCATGGAAGCGCTGGTCATCGTGCTGTTCGTCTCCTTCCTCGCGCTCGGATGGCGCACGGGCATCGTGGTTGCGGCTTCCGTGCCGCTGGTGCTCGCGATCGTCTTCATCGTCATGTATACGATGGGGCTTGATCTGCACCGCATCACGCTCGGCGCGCTGATCATCGCGCTCGGCCTGCTCGTCGATGACGCCATCATCGCGGTGGAGATGATGGTGGTGAAGATGGAGCAGGGCTGGGACCGCATCAAGGCGGCGTCCTTTGCCTGGGAATCCACGGCGTTTCCGATGCTGACGGGCACGCTGGTGACCGCGGCGGGCTTCCTGCCGATCGGCTTCGCCAATTCGGCGGTCGGTGAATATGCCGGCGGCATCTTCTGGATCGTGGCGATCTCGCTGGTCGCGTCCTGGTTCGTGGCGGTGATTTTCACGCCCTATATCGGCGTCAAACTGCTGCCGAACATCGTGGTCCATCACAATCATGATCCGCATGCGATCTATGAGACGCGGATCTATCGCGCGCTGCGCCGAGTGGTGCAGTGGTGCGTCAATCACCGCGTCAAGACGGTGCTGGCGACGGTTGGCGTCTTCGTCGCCTCGATCGTGGCCTTCGGCCATGTGCAGCAGCAATTCTTCCCGCTGTCCGAGCGGCCCGAACTGTTCCTGCAGCTGCGCCTGCCGGAAGGCACCGCCTTCAACGTCACCGAGACAGCCGTCAAGGAAGCCGAGAAGCTGCTCAAGGACGATAACGACATCGGCACCTACACCGCCTATGTCGGGCAGGGCTCGCCGCGCTTCTGGCTCGGCCTCAACCCGCAGCTCCCGAATGAAGCCTTTGCCGAGATCGTGATCGTCGCCAAGGACGTTGAGGCGCGCGAGCGCATCAAGGCCAAGATCGAGAATGCGGTGGCGAGCGGCGTATTGCCCGAGGCGCGCGTGCGCGTCGACCGCTTCAATTTCGGCCCGCCGGTCGGTTTCCCCGTGCAATTCCGCGTGATCGGCCCCGATACCCAGAAGGTGCGCGAGATCGCCTACCAGGTTCGCGACATCATGCGGCAGAACCCTGACGTCATCGAGCCGCAGCTCGACTGGAACGAGCAGTCACCGTACCTGAAGCTCGTCGTCGATCAGGACCGCGCCCGCGCGCTTGGTCTGACCCCGCAGGACGTTTCGCAGTCGCTCGCCATGCTGATTTCCGGCGTGCAGGTGACAACGGTGCGTGACGGCATCGAGAAGGTCGGCGTGGTGGCCCGCGCCGCGCCGTCGGAACGGCTCGACCTCGCTCATGTCGGCGATCTCACCGTGACGTCGCGCAACGGCGTGGCCGTGCCGCTGCAGCAGATCGCCAAAATCGAGTATTCGCACGAGGAGCCGATCCTGTGGCGGCGCAACCGCGACATGGCGATCACCGTGCGCTCCGACGTCAAGGACGGCGTGCAGGCGCCCGACGTGACCAACCAGATCTGGCCGAAACTGCAGGAGATCCGTGATCACCTCGAGCCGGCCTACCGGATCGAGCCGGGTGGCGCCTTCGAGGAATCCGCCAAGGGCAATGCCTCGATCTTCGCCCTGTTCCCGGTGATGGTCATCGTGATGCTGACGCTCTTGATGATCCAGCTGCAAAACTTCGCGCGGCTGTTGCTGGTGTTCCTGACTGCGCCGCTCGGCATCGTCGGCGCCTCGCTCGGCCTCAACGTCGCCAACCAGCCGTTCGGCTTCGTGGCGCTGCTCGGCCTGATTGCGCTCGCCGGCATGATCATGCGCAACACGGTCATCCTGGTCGACCAGATCGAGAGCGACGTCGCGCATGGCATGACGCGCAAGGAGGCCATCGTGGAGGCAACCGTGCGACGCGCTCGCCCGGTGGTGCTGACCGCGCTTGCCGCCATTCTTGCCATGATCCCGCTGTCACGCTCGGCGTTCTGGGGGCCGATGGCGATCACCATCATGGGCGGCTTGTTTGTTGCAACCTTCCTGACGCTGTTGTACCTGCCGGGCCTGTACGCGCTCTGGTTCCGAAAGAGCCTGGAAGAGTCCGGTGCGAGCGAGGCGAACGATCTTGCGCTGCAACATTACGGTCCGGTAAGGCCTGCAATTCCGCTTGCCGAAGCGGCCGAATAATTGAACATTGAGTGCCAATGACGCTGGTTGCTGAACATGTCGAGCCGGACACACGAGAACGAATTCTCGTGGTGGCGGAGCGTTTGTTTCGGCAGATCGGCTATCAGAAGACGACGGTCGCCGACATCGCCAAGGAATTGCGGATGTCGCCGGCCAACGTCTATCGCTTCTTCGATTCGAAGAAAGCGATCCACGAGGGCGTGGCGCGCGGCCTGATGAGCGAGGTCGAGGAAGCGGCGAGGGCCATCGTGAATCGGCCGGGGCCCGCTACCGAGCGACTGCGGGAGTTGATGACGACCATCAACCGCATGAACACCGAGCGCTATGTCGGCGACTCCAAGTTGCACGAGATGGTCGAGATCGCGATGCAGGAGGACTGGGATGTCTGCGTCGCGCACATGGAGTGTATCGCCTCCGTGATCGGCGAGGTCATCGCCCAAGGAGCGGCCGCTGGCGATTTCGACGCGCCGGACCTGCAGCTCGCCTCGCTGTGTGCCTGCACCGCGATGATGCGCTTCTTCCACCCCCAGATGATCGCCCAGTGCGCCACCAAGCCGGGGCCCACGATCGACCAGCAGATCGACTTCGTGCTGTCGGCGCTTTCGAAGCGCAAGTAGCCGCCAGGCAAGTCTAGCCAGACATCAAGTCTAGCCAGACATCAAGCCAATACACTATCGTCGCCATTCCGGGACGCCATCACGGGCCGGGGTTATGGATTCTGGTCTTGCGCCTTGCGGCGCATCCGGGAATGACGACGTTAATGGTTGAAAAGGGAAAAATCGCGTGACCGCAAAAGACCTGCATTTTTACGAGCCGAAGAACGGCCATGGGCTGAAGCACGACCCTTTCAATGCGATCGTGGCGCCGCGTCCGATCGGCTGGATTTCCTCGCGTGACCCCAAGGGCAATGTCAATCTCGCGCCCTACAGCTTCTTCAACGGCTTCTGCTACGTGCCGCCGATCATCGGCTTTTCGTCGACCTCCTGGAAGGACTCGGTTCAGAACGTGCAGGATACCGGCGAGTTCTGCTGGAATCTCGCGACCATGGATCTGGCGAAGCAGATGAATGCGACCGCCGCGCATGTCGCGCGCGATGTCAGTGAGTTCGAGATCGCCGGGCTCACGCCGGCGCCGAGCAAGATCGTCAACGTGCCGCGGGTTGCAGAAAGCCCGGTGTCGTTCGAGTGCAAGGTGACGCAGATCATCCAGCTGCAGGGCGCTGACGGCAAGAAAGCGCAGGCTTGGCTGACGCTCGGCGAAGTCGTTGCCGTTCATATCGACAAGGCCATGATCAGGGATGGCGTCTACCAGACCGGCCTCGCGCGCCCGATCGTCCGCGCCGGGCGCAGGGGCGACTATTTCGAGATCAGGCCGGAGGCGATGTTCGAGATGGTCCGGCCGGATTGAGCGTCGCTGCGTCCACGTCGTCATTCCGGGGCGCCGTAAGGCGCGGGCCCGGAATGACGAACGGATAGATCTTGCCGGAACCGCAATGTCATCCTGTCGTTAATGCAGGGCTCTCGTTCCCGATCAAATTCATCCTATTTTCAAGGCGAAGTGCCGCCTGATTCTTCAGGTTTTCGGCTAGATTAAGCGGCCTGCCGGCAGATGCCGGATCGCCCGCCAGGAGGAAGGATACCGACATGAGCTTCCGCCGCGACTACATCACGAAGCCGATCTTCTCCTGGGCACGCGGTGTCCTGCCGTCGATGTCCGATACCGAGCGCGAGGCGCTGGAAGCCGGTGACGTCTGGTGGGATGCTGATCTTTTCACCGGAAATCCCGACTGGTCGAAGCTCCTGGCGTTCCCGCCGGCGGTCCTGACCGACGAGGAAAAGGCCTTCCTCAACGGCCCGGTCGACGAACTCTGCGCCATGCTCGACGACTGGAAGATCAATTGGGAATGGCGGGATCTTCCCAAGGAAGCCTGGGACTTCATCAAGGCGAAGAAATTCTTCGGCATGATCATCCCGAAGGAATTTGGCGGGCTCGGCTTCTCCCCCTATGCGCATTCCGAAGTGGTGCGCAAGCTTTCGACCCGTTCGATCACCGCGGCTGTCACCGTCATGGTGCCGAACTCGCTCGGGCCCGGCGAGCTCCTGATGCGTTTCGGCACCAAGGAGCAGCAGGATAAATGGCTGCCGCGCTTGGCCGACGGCCGCGACATTCCCTGCTTCGGCCTGACCAGCCCGGAAGCCGGCTCGGATGCCGCCTCGATGATCGACAGCGGCATCATCTGCAAGGGCAATTTCGAGGGCAAGGAAGTGCTCGGCCTCAAGCTGAACTGGCACAAGCGCTACATCACGCTCGGGCCGGTTGCGACATTGCTCGGGCTCGCCTTCAAGGCCTATGATCCCGATCATCTCGTGGGACAGGAGGAAGAGCTCGGCATCACCGTGGCGCTGATTCCGACCCATCTGCCCGGTGTCGAGATCGGTCATCGGCATCTGCCGTCGATGCAGGTGTTCCAGAACGGTCCGAACTGGGGCCGCGATGTCTTTATCCCGCTCGACTACATCATCGGCGGCCAGGAGCGACTCGGCCAGGGCTGGAAGATGTTGATGACGGCGCTCGCCGCCGGTCGCGGTATTTCCCTCCCATCGCTGTCCGCCGCCGGCGCCGCCTATGCCGCGCGCACCACCGGCGCTTATGCGCGCATTCGCGAGCAGTTCGGCATCTCGATCTCCAAATTCGAGGGCATCGAGGAGCCGCTCGCGCGCATTGCGGCGACGGCCTATCTGCTCGATGGCGCGCGGCGGCTGACCTGCGCCGCGCTCAACGCCGGCCACCATCCCGCGGTCATCTCCGGCATCATGAAGCTGCAGGCGACGGAGCGCATGCGGACCGCGATCGACGACGCCATGGATATCCATGGCGGCAAGGCCGTGATCGACGGCCCGCAGAACTATATGGGCAATCTCTATCGCGCGGTGCCGGTCGGCATTACCGTCGAGGGCGCCAATATCCTCACCCGCAATCTCATCGTGTTCGGGCAGGGCGCGATCCGTGCGCATCCCTATCTGCTCGAGGAGATGAATGCGCTGCGCGAAGCCGATCGGGACAAGGGCTTGGAGACCTTTGACAAGGCGTTCTGGAAGCATGTCGGTCACAGCTTTGCGACGCTGTTCCGCGCCTGGGGCCGGAACTGGACGCTCGGTGCCTTCACTGCCGTGCCCGAGGTTGGCGACGCCACGAAATTCTATCGCCAGCTCTCCCGCTATGCCTCGAGCTTCGCGCTTTGCGCCGACATGGCACTGCTGACGCTCGGTGGCGCGCTCAAACGCAAAGAGATGCTCTCGGCCCGCTTCGGCGACATCCTCTCCGAGCTCTATCTGCTCTCGGCCGCGGCTAGGCGCTGGCAGGACGAGGGGCGGCAGCCCGCGGATTTCGCCGCGCTCGAATATTGCATGACGTCAGGCTTCAAGACGATCGAGAACCGCTTTGCCGAAATCCTGGCAAACCTGCCGAACCGCTTCGTCGCGGCGATCCTGAAATTCGTGATCCAGCCGTTAGGCGCGCGCGTGCTCGGGCCGTCCGATCGCGTCGTGCACCAATGCGCCCAATTGATTCTCGCGCCCACGGCGGCCCGCGAGCGGCTGACGCCGGACCTTTCGCATGTGGACGACGATGGCGGCCGGGCGCGGCTGGAAAAGGCCTTTGCGCTGGTGGCCGGCTGTGAAGACATCGCGAAAAAATTGCATGCCGCGCGTCTGCACGACCCGAAGGAAGCCCTGACAAAGGGCGTCATCACACAAGTCGAAGCCGACAGGCTGGCGGAGGCGCATTCCGCCGTGGCCAAGGTGATCGAGGTCGACGATTTTGCGCCGGAAGCGCTGTCGCCGATTTACAAGAAGTCGGCCGACGTGCATCAGTTCTTCCAGGAGCTGGGTGAGCAGAGGGCGACGGGCTGATGGCGCGACCAGTCTTTATCGTCGACGGCAGTCGGACGCCGTTCCTGAAGGCGCGCTCCGGCCCGGGACCCTTCACCCCCGTCGATCTCGCCGTGCAGTGCGGCAGGCCGCTGCTCGCGCGCCAGCCCTTTGCGCCTGATACTTTCGATCAGGTCATCCTCGGTTGCGTCAATGTCATTGCCGATGAGATGAACCCGGCGCGCGTCGCAGCGCTGCGGCTCGGCATGGGCGAGGCCATGGTTGCCTTCACCGTACAGATCAATTGCGGCTCGGGCATGCAATCGATCGACACCGGCTACCGCTATATCCGCGAGGGCGTCGCCGATCTCATTCTCGCCGGCGGCAGCGAAGCGCTGAGCTATGCGCCGCTGGTTTGGCCGGCACAGGGCGTGCGCTGGTTTGCAGGGCTCGCCGGCGCCAAGGGCATCGGCGCCAGGATCATGGCGCTCCTCAAAGCGCGGCCTAAATATTTCAAGCCGATCATCGGCCTCGAGCGCGGTCTGACCGATCCCATCACCGAGCTCAATATGGGCCAGACCGCGGAAGTGGTCGGCCATCTCTTCGGCATCACCCGCGAGCAGTCGGACGCCTATGCGGTGGAGAGCCATCGTCGGCTCGCGACCGCGCAGAAGGAAGGCTTTTTGAAAGGCGAGGTCGAGACCGTTTTCGCCCGCAACGGCAAATTCTACGACCATGACGACGGCGTTCGTCCGGACTCGACGCCGGAGACGCTTGCTAAGTTGCGTCCTGTGTTCGAGCGGCCGTGGGGCCAGGTCACCGCCGGCAATTCTTCCCAGATCACGGACGGCGCCTCCTGGGTGATCCTCGCCTCCGAAGAGGCGGTTGCCAGGCACGGCCTGAAGCCGAAAGCCGCCATCCTCGACAGTCAATGGTCGGCGCTCGATCCCTCGATCATGGGGCTCGGCCCGGTGCTGTCGGCGACCGCGCTGCTCAAGCGTAACGATCTGACGCTGCAAGATATCGAAACCTGGGAATTGAACGAGGCCTTTGCCACGCAGGTGCTCGGCTGCCTCGCGGCGTGGAACGACGAGAAATTCTGCAAGGAGATTCTGGGCCTCGACGCCGCCGCGGGCCAGATCGATCCGGCCAAGCTCAATGTCGATGGCGGCGCGATCAGCCTCGGCCATCCCGTCGGCGCGTCGGGCAATCGGATCGTGTTGCATCTGATCAATGCGATGAAGCGGCTTGGCACGCGACGCGGCATCGCCACCGAATGCATCGGTGGCGGGCAGGGCGGCGCGATGTTGATCGAGGCGGTGTGACCATGGAATCGAAGGTCCTGGACGTTCTCGATGACCGCGTGCTCGCGCTCGGACCGAAGCCGGATGCGAGCAGCCCCTATCGCCACTTCAAATTGACCCGCGATGCCGATGGCGTCGCGTGGCTGTTGTTCGACCGCGAAGGCGCGAGCGCCAACACGCTGTCGTCCGACGTGATGGAAGAGTTCGACAAGATCCTGGGCGAACTCGAAAGCCAGCGCCCTGCGGGTCTCGTCATCCGCTCGGCGAAGAAATCGGGATTCATCGCCGGCGCCGATGTCAATGAGTTTCGCGGAGCGACCGATCCTGCGCCAGTCGAGAGGGAAATCGGCCGCGCGCATGCGATCATCGATCGGCTCGAGGCGTTGCGGGTGCCGAGCGTCGCGGTGATCCATGGCTTCTGCCTTGGTGGCGGGCTTGAGGTGGCGCTGGCCTGCCAGATGCGGATCGCGATCGACGGCGCGCGCTTCGGCTTTCCCGAGGTGATGCTCGGCCTGCATCCCGGCCTGGGCGGCACCGCGCGCTTCACGCGGCTGGTCAATCCCGTGCAGGCGATGACCTTGATGCTCACCGGCCGCAACATCGATGCGCGCCGCGCCAGGGCGCTTGGCCTGGTCGATGCCATCGCGCAGGAGCGGCACGTCAAGAATGCCGTGAAGGATGCCGTGTTCGGCCGGCTGAAACGCGCGCGGCCGGGCGTGCTCAACTCCGTCCTCAATTCTGGCGTTGCCCGCGGCTTCCTCGCCTCGCGGATGCGCCGCGAGGCGGCCAAGAGCGCGCCGGCCGAGCATTATCCCGCGCCCTACGCCCTGATCGACCTCTGGGAGAAGCATGGCGGCGACAAGCCCGCGATGCTTGCGAACGAGAAGACCTCGTTCGCGCGACTGATGGTGACGCCGACGGCGCAGAACCTGATCCGTGTCTTCTTCCTGCGCGACGAGATGAAGAAGCTCGCCGGCAGCGGCAACAAGGTGAGGCATGTCCATGTCATCGGCGCCGGCGCCATGGGCGGCGACATTGCGGCCTGGTGCGCCAACGAAGGGATGCAGGTTACGCTCGCCGACATGAAGGCGGAGCCGATCGCCGGTGCGATCAAGCGTGCTGCAGAGCTTTTCGGCAAGATCATCAAGAAGCCGACCGACGTGCGCGACGCGCTCGATCGCCTCGCGCCCGACATGGATGGCGAGGGCGTGCGTAACGCCGACCTCATCATCGAAGCGGTGCCGGAAAAGCTGGAGCTGAAGCAGAAGGTCTATGCCGGCCTCGAGCCGAAGATGAAGGCGGGCGCGATTCTCGCGACCAACACATCCAGCATCCCATTGCAGGATCTGCGCACCACGCTGCAGCGGCCGGAACGGCTGCTCGGCCTCCACTTCTTCAACCCGGTATCGCGGCTGCAACTGGTCGAGGTCGTCAGCCATGACGGCAACGACCAGACGCTGTTGAAGGAAGCGCTGGCCTTTGTCGGCGCCATCGATCGTCTGCCGCTACCGGTGAAGAGCTCGCCGGGCTTCTTGGTCAACCGTGCGCTGACGCCCTATATGCTGGAAGCGATGGTGATGCTCGACGAGCGCATCGAGCAGCGCCTGATCGATCTGGCCGCGGAAAAATTCGGCATGCCGATGGGACCGATCGAGCTCGCCGACCAGGTCGGGCTCGATATCTGTCTCGATGTCGGCGACATGCTGCGCTCGAAGTTCGGCGATCTCCTGCCGCCGACGCCGACGTGGCTGCGCGAGAAGGTCGCCAAGGGCGAGCTCGGTCGCAAGACCGGCAAGGGCTTCTACACCTGGAAGGACGGCAAGCCCGAAAAGCCGCCATTGCCCGAAACCGGCCCGCGCGTCACCGACGAGATGATCGACCGCCTCGTCCTGCCGATGTCGAATGTCTGCGTCGCATGCTTGCGCGAGGGCATCGTCGACAATGCTGATGTCGTCGACGGCGCAATGATCTTCGGTACCGGCTATGCGCCGTTCCGCGGCGGGCCGCTCAATTACGCGCACACGCGCGGCGTCGACGATGTGGTCTCTACCTTGCGGAAACTTGCGGAAAAGTTCGGCGGACGCTTTACGCCCGACGCGGGCTGGGAGACTTTCAAATAATGACCGATACGCACGTCCATGCGCCGCTGAACTCGGAAACCGAGCCGCGGGGCGAGCTCTGCATTCGCACCTTGGCGATGCCGGCCGATACCAACGGCAACGGCGATATCTTCGGCGGCTGGCTGCTCGGCCAGATGGACCTCGCCGGCAGCGTGTTCGCGGGCAAGATCACCAAATCGCGCACCGTCACGGTCGCGATCGAGGCGATGAATTTCAGGAAGCCCGTCTATGTCGGCGATCTCGTCTCCGTCCATAGCAGCCTCGTGCGCGTCGGCCGCACCTCGATATCAGTGCATCTCGAAGCCTGGGTGACGCGCCGCAAGGAGACCCAGGCGATCCTGGTGACCGACGGCAATTTCACCTACGTCTCGATCGACGATCAGGGCCATCCGCAGCCGATCAAGCAGAACGGCGCGCCGCTGACGACGTGAGCACCATCATTCCTCGACGCGCCCAGGAATGACGGAAAGACCATAGGGTACCATAAGGTAACGGCGCGCTTGCGCCGTGCCCGCCGCCTATCGACTGCAGCGCGAGGTTCGGTTCTTCCGCCGGCGGCCAGAGAAGCAGTGGTCAGCCGGCCGCATGTCACATAACATTCACAAGCGGTTCCTATCGAGGGTCAGCGTTCCTCGCACTGTCGGATCGACATCATGAACAGCGTCGACATTCGGTCGGTGACCAAGATGTGGGGGGAAACCCGCGCGGTCGACGACGTGTCCTTCTCTGTCAGGAAAGGCGATCTGGTCGTCCTGCTCGGGCCTTCCGGATGCGGCAAGTCGACGATGCTCCGAATGATCGCCGGGCTCGATGAGCCCGCGACCGGCTCGATCGAGATCGAGGGTCGCGACGTCCGCGGCCTCACGGGTTCGGCGCGGGGCGTGGCGATGGTATTCCAATCCTACGCCCTGTTTCCGCACCTGACCGTCGCCGACAACATCACGTTCGGCCTGTCGGTGCGTGGTGTTGCGCGGCAGGAAGCTGCACAGCGACTCGACCGGATCGTGGCCTTGCTTGGACTGGAAGCGTTGTTGCGCCGGAAGCCCGCGCAGCTTTCCGGCGGGCAACAGCAGCGCGTCGCGCTTGGCCGCGCCCTGATTGCGGAAGCGCCGGTCTGCCTGCTCGATGAGCCGCTTTCCAATCTGGACGCCCAGCTCCGGCTGGAGCTTCGCCGCGAGATTCGCGCCCTTCAGCAGCGGCTCGGCATCACCATGATCTATGTGACGCACGATCAGTCGGAAGCCATGAGCATGGCCGACCGGGTCGTGCTGATGCGGTCCGGCCGTATCGAGCAGAACGGCACGCCGGTCGAACTTTACGAGCGGCCGGCAAACCTGTTCACCGCTCGCTTCATCGGCAGCACGCCGATGAACTTCCTCGATCTCGATGATGGTCCGAATGGCGCCGTAGTCGCCGGCAGCGACGGAGGCGTGTTGTTCGCTGGCCCTGGACGCGGTCGCGTGCTCGGCCTGCGGCCGGAGGACGTGACCGTGGATGCAACGAATGGACGCAGCCGGCTTCACGCAACTGTCACGGCGGTCGAATATCTCGGGGCCGAGGCGGTCATCACCTGCGTGATGGGCGAGCGCTCGGTGCAGGCACGCACCCGCGGCGACGGCGCTCCGTCCGTCGGTGCACTCGTTGGCCTCGGCTGGGACGCTTCCGCAGGGCACCTTTTCGATGCCGAGAGCGGCAAACGCCTCGCGATCGAAATGGGCGGCGGGTCACGGTTGCCTCGTCTACAAACCATTGCCAATCAGGGGATCACTCGCGCATGAACAAATTTGCCCGGCTGACAATTGCAGCCACGCTGGCGGCCACGTTTATCGGCTGCTCGGCCGCGTCCGCAACCGAGATCACGTTCTACTATCCGATCGCCGTCGGCGGTCCGATCCCGAAGATCGTCGACGGCTACGTCGCCGAATTCAGCAAGGCGCATCCCGACATCACGGTGAAGCCGGTCTACACCGGCACCTATCAGGACTCGATCGTGAAGGCGATGACCGCGGCCAAGGCCGGCAACGCCCCTGACGTCGTCATCCTGTTGTCGACCGACATGTTCACGCTGATCGACAACGATCTCATCGAGCCGATCGATACTATCGCCAAGTCGGAGAGCGATCAGGCCTGGATCAAGTCGTTCTATCCGGCGTTCATGGAGAACAGCCAGGCCGGCGGCCACACCTGGGGCGTTCCGTTCCAGCGTTCAACCATCGTGCAATACTGGAACAAGGATGCCTTCAAGGCAGCGGGCCTCGATCCGGAGAAAGCGCCCGCCAACTGGGATGAGATGGTCGCCTTCGGCAAGAAGCTGACCAAGCACGACGGCTCCGGTGCGGTCACCCAGTGGGGTCTCGAGATTCCGTCGACGGGCTTTCTCTACTGGATGTTCCAGGCGCTGACCACCCAGAACGGCACCGTCCTTGCCAACCAGGACGGCACCAAGGTCGCCTACAACGATCCGAAAGCGGTCGAGGCTGCGCAATTCTTCGCCGACCTCAGCCAGAAATATCAGGTGATGCCGAAGGGCACCATCGATTGGGGAACGACGCCCAAGGACTTCTTCGAGGGTAAGACCGCGATGATGTGGACCACGACCGGCAACCTGACCAATGTCCGCAGCAACGCCAAGTTTGCGTTCGGCGTTGCCGCTCTGCCGAGCAAGGTGCATGGCGGCTCGCCGACCGGCGGCGGCAACATCTACATCTTCAAGAACAGCGACAAGGCCAAGGAGGAGGCGGCGCTGGAGTTCGCCCGTTTCCTCACCACACCGGAGCGCGCCGCCGATTGGGGCATCGCCACCGGCTATGTTGCAACCCAGCCCGCCGCCTGGAAGACCGATGCGATGAAGAAGTATGCCGCCGAATTCCCGCCGGCTGCCGTCGCGCGCGACCAGCTCAAGGATGCCGTGGCCGAACTGTCGACGCATGACAATCAGCGCGTCACCAAATCGCTCAACGACGCTCTTCAGGCCGTCCTGACCGGCACCAAGCAGGCCAAGCCCGCGCTCGATGAAGCGCAGGCGGAAGCGACCCGTCTCCTCGCCCCATATCAACACTGACAACCACGCCGGCCGGAGATTCTCCGACCGGCGTCATTTTCTGCCATGCCGGAAGCGCACAAACCGCGACCCCTGAATATTCACGTGCAAGGCTGGCTGCTCGCGCTGCCGGCCGTCGTCCTGCTCGCCGCGTTCACGCACATACCCGCGGTCGCAACCGTCATTGACAGTTTCTTCTCGACCCCGCATGGCAGGCGGCCGGCCGACTTCGTCGGGCTGGCCCAATATCGCAACATGCTGACCGATCCGGTCTTCTGGCTGGCGCTCAGAAACAATCTGCTCTACGCGCTGATCACAGTGCCGGTTTCCGTGGGCCTTGCGCTCGCGATGGCGCTCTGGGTCAAGGACCGCATCAAGGGGCGCGCCGCGCTTCGGCTTGCCTTCTTCACGCCGACCGTCCTGCCCATGGTCGCGGCCGCCAACATCTGGATTTTCTTCTACACACCCGATTACGGCCTGCTCAATCAGATCATGCGCGCCGTCGGTCTTGGCAGCGTGAACTGGCTGGGCAGTGTGGAGACGGCACTGCCGGCGATGATGGCCGTGACGGTCTGGAAGGAGTCCGGCTTCTTCATGGTGTTCTTCCTGGCGGCGCTGCAGCAGGTTCCGCCGGTGCTCTACGAGGCGGCGCGCATGGAGAACGCCAGCCGCTGGATGGTGTTTCGCCGCATTACCTGGCCGCTCGTGATGCCGACGACGCTGTTCGTCGCGGTGAACGCCCTCATCAACGCTTTTCGCGTCGTCGACCAGGTGATTGCGATGACCGGCGGCGGCCCGAACAACGCAACCACGCTGCTGTTGTTCTACATCTACCAGGTCGCCTTCAGCTTCTGGGACACCGCCTATGCAGCGGCGCTGTCGACTGTGCTGCTGTCGGTGCTCGCGCTGATCTCGTTCCTGCAGTTCTTTCTCCTCGACCGCAAGATCCATTACCGCTGAGCATGATCCGGAAAAGTGGAGACCGGTTTTCCGAAAAGATCATGCTCAAACCAAAGAGACTGGCAGGCCGATGTCCGATCGATTGACAAGCAGCATCTCGACGGCCGCGGCCTGGATATTCGGCCTGATATGGGCGCTGCCGCTGCTATACGCGATCTGGGCGGCCTTCCATCCATCCGCCTATGCGACTCATTTCGACCTCACGGCGCCGCTGTCTCTCGAGAATTTCACCCGCGCCTGGGCGGCGGCGCCGTTCGCCCGATATTTCCTCAACACCACGCTGCTCGTGCTCGGCATCATGGCTGCGCAGTTCGTGATCTGCACGCTTGCCGCTTTCGGATTGGCGCGCTGGAAGCTGTTCGGCGGCGAGGTGCTTTTCGCGCTGATCCTGGTGCAACTCATGGTGACGCCCGACGTGCTCATCCTGGAGAACTACCGGACGCTGCGCACGCTCGGCCTGATCGATACGCTGACCGGGATAGGCCTGCCCTACGTCGCCTCGGCTTTTGGCATTTTCCTGCTGCGACAGAGTTTCAAGTCGATCCCGAAGGAACTCGACGACGCGGCCCGCGTGGAGGGCGCCAACACCTTGCAGACGATCTGGCGCGTCTACCTGCCGCTGGCCCGCCCGATTTACGTGGCCTATGGCCTCGTCTCGATCAGCTATCACTGGAATAACTTTCTGTGGCCGCTGATCGTGACCAATTCGACCGAAACCCGGCCGCTGACGGTCGGTTTGCAGGTCTTCGCCTCGGGCGACCAGGGGATCGACTGGTCGGTGATATGCGCGGCGGCGCTGATGACCTCGGCGCCCCTGCTGGTCGCGTTCCTCTTGTTCCAGCGCGCCTTCATCCAGAGTTTTCTGCGTGCCGGAATCCGCTGATCGTACTTTTGTCGCACGCCCCCTGCGGAACGAATGGGTACCTGCCTCGTTATTGGCTCGGGCGTATCGACTTGGGACAGGGAATGCCAGACTCTTACATCATTGAGGTTTCTTCGCGGGCCGCGGGCATCGTGGTGCGCGAGACCAGGGGCTATCGCTTCTTCGCCGCCTCCCAGCCTTTTTATCGCCTTGATGGCCGGCTGTTTCGCAACGTCGGGGATGCCCAGCGCGCGGCCGTGCAATTGGCTAACGGCAGCGATCTGAGCGCCGCCTAGTTGACCGAGCCGGCGCTCCGCCGCTAATTTCGGCGGGCATCGCAAAGGCGCGCGCCATGGCCGGACTCTCGCATCGTCAGACCGAAATCCTTAACATCGCCCGCGCCTCGGGCCGGGTGATGGTGGACGAGCTTGCGCGGCGTTTCGAAGTGTCGGCGCAGACCATCCGCAAGGACCTCAACGATCTCTGCGAGCAGCGCACGCTGACGCGTATCCATGGCGGAGCGATGATCGCCTCGGGCGTCGAAAACCTCGCTTATGAGGCGCGCCGTTTCGTCGCCGCCGAAGAGAAGAAGGCGATCGGCGCGGCCGCGGCTGCGCTGATCCCGAACGGCTGCTCGCTATTCATCAACATCGGCACCACGACCGAAGAGGTCGCGAGCGCGCTGACCTCGCATGAGGATCTGCTGGTCATCACCAACAACCTCAATGTCGCGATGCTGCTCTACCGCTATCCGCGCATCGAGGTCGTGGTGGCGGGTGGGGCAGTGCGCCGCGCCGACGGCGCCGTGGTCGGTTCGACCGCCACTGAGCTGATCGGCCAATTCAAGGTCGATTACGCCATTATCGGCGTGTCCGCGATCGACGAGGAGGGCGCGCTGCTCGACTTCGACTACCGCGAGGTGCAGGTGGCGCAGGCGATCATTGCCAATGCGCGCAGTGTCATGCTGGTCGCCGATTCCACCAAATTCACCCGCAGCGCGCCGGTGCGTATCGCCCATATCAGCCAGATCAACACCTTCGTGACCGACTCCGAATTGCCGGCAGGGCTCGCCAATATCTGCCATTCCAGGGGCATCCAGGTGATCGAGGCGATGCCGAAGCGGGGGGGCGAACCCGATGAAGGCGACGCCGGCGAACCGGCCAATCAGCCGATCCCGATCCGCCGCGCCTGATTTCCCAGGCAATTCGCACCTCTCCGAGGTTGTCTGCGCGTTCGTCACGTCCGAGGGCGTGGCCTGGGCAAGCTCGGCCCGTAACGTAATAAGGCTCGAAGAAATCTTTCCACCGGTTCCATTTTCATTTGCTTTCGCTTTTGGTTGTGATCTAATCAAAAGCGAAAGCTAAATCGCCGAAGCGAAGGCGGCGCGCCGGGGGAAGCGTCTTGGATCGGATTTACGACCTCGCGATCGTTGGAGGGGGCGTCAACGGCTGCGGCATCGCGCGCGATGCAGCGGGCCGGGGTAATTCCGTTTTTCTCTGCGAAATGAATGATTTGGCGAGCGGGACGTCGTCCTGGTCGACCAAGCTCGTACACGGCGGCTTGCGCTATCTCGAATATTACGAGTTTCGCCTGGTGCGGGAGGCGCTGATCGAGCGCGAGATCCTCTGGCAGATCGCGCCCCATATCATCCGTCCGCTTCGCTTCGTGCTGCCGCATCACGCCGGTCTGCGTCCGGCCTGGCTGCTGCGCCTCGGGCTATTCCTGTACGACCACATCGGCGGCCGTAACCTGCTGCCGCCGACCCGATCGGTCGATCTCGCCCATGACGCGGTCGGCCGTCCGCTCATTCCCGGCCGCTACGCCAAGGGTTTCGAGTATTCGGATTGCTTTGTCGACGATGCCCGTCTCGTGGCGCTGAACGCGCGCGATGCCGCCGATCGCGGCGCCGACATCCGCACCCGCACCCGCGCCGCCGAAATCCGTCAGACCGACGGTATCTGGCAGGTCACGGTCGAGAACACCATCAGCAAGCAGCGCTCGACCATTCGCGCCCGCGTTCTGGTCAATGCCGGCGGACCCTGGGTCGAGGACGTCTTGAATTCCGGCGCGGGAGTCAATGCGCGGGCCAAGGTGCGGCTGGTGCAGGGCTCGCACATCGTGGTGAAGAAGCTCTATGAGCACGACCGCGCCTACATGTTCCAGAACGCCGACGGCCGCATCGTCTTCGTCATCCCCTATCAGGACGATTTCACGCTGATCGGCACCACCGATCGCGACTATCACGGCGATCCGGCCAAGGTGAAGGCGACGCCGGACGAGATCCAGTATCTCTGCGATTCCGTCAGCGAGTATCTCGCAAAGCCGGTGAAGCCCGACGACGTGGTCTGGACCTATGCCGGCGTGCGGCCGCTCTATGACGACGGCGCAAGCGAAGCCAAGGCCGCGACCCGCGACTATGTGTTCGAGCTCGACACGCCCGGCGGCGCGCCGCTGCTGTCGATCTATGGCGGCAAGATCACGACCTATCGCCGTCTTGCGGAAGAGGCGTTGGAGCGGCTGTCGCCTTACCTGGGCAGCGCCAAGGCGCGCGAGGGCTGGACCGGCAAATCGCCGTTGCCCGGCGGAGACCTCGATGTCTCCGCGCTACCCGCGCTGACCGCGGAATTGCGACGCAATTATCCGTTTCTCGCGCAGGATCACGCGAGCCGGCTCGCGCATGCTTACGGCACCCGCGCGTCGAAACTGCTCGGCAATGCGAAGACGCTTGCCGATCTCGGCCAGTCGTTCGGCGCGACGCTGACGGCGGCCGAGGTCCATTATCTCATGGCGTCCGAATGGGCTGTTACCGCCGAGGACATCGTCTGGCGGCGCTCCAAGCTCGGCTTGCGGCTCACCAGGGACGAAATTGCCGCACTCGATGGTTGGATTGCCGCCAACCGCGTTCCGCATGAAAGTCCCCTGCTGGAAGCGGGAGGACGGACATGAGTGTCACACTCGATCATGTCACGCGCACCGTCGATGGCGTTGAAACCATCCGCGACGTGTCGCTGACGCTAGAGAAAGGCACGCTCAGCGTGCTGCTGGGACCGACCTTGTCGGGCAAGACCTCGATCATGCGGTTGCTCGCCGGGCTCGACAAGCCGACCACCGGTCGCGTGCTCGTCGACCGCAAGGATGTCACCGGCATCGACGTGCGCCGGCGTTCGGTCGCGATGGTCTATCAGCAGTTCATCAATTATCCGTCGCTGACGGTCTATGAAAACATTGCATCACCGTTGCGTGTGCAGGGTAAGCCGAAGGCGGAGATCGAGCAGCGCGTGGCGGAAGCCGCAAGGCTGTTGCGGCTCGAGCCGTTCCTGAAGCGCACGCCCTTGCAGCTTTCCGGCGGCCAGCAGCAGCGCACCGCGATTGCGCGCGCGCTGGTGAAGGGCGCCGATCTCGTGTTGCTCGACGAGCCGCTCGCCAATCTCGACTACAAGCTGCGCGAGGAATTGCGCGCCGAATTGCCGCGCATCTTCGAGGCGTCGGGCGCGATCTTCGTCTATGCCACCACCGAGCCGTCGGAAGCGCTCCTGCTCGGCGGCAACACCATCTGCATGTGGGAAGGCCAGGCGCTGCAGGCCGGCGAGACCTCGAAGGTCTATCGTCATCCGGATACGCTGCGGGTCGCACAGGTCTTTTCCGATCCGCCGCTCAATCTGGTCTCGATCGAGAAGAAGAACGGTGCGGTGGAATATGCCGGCGGCGTCACGGCGCCGTCGACAGGGCTTTACGCCAAACTCGGCGACGGCGCCTATCGCGTCGGTTTTCGCGCGCATCAACTGGAGATCGCTAACGGACAGGCCGGCCGCCACGCGTTTCCGGCAACCGTGACGGTGACCGAGATCACCGGCTCCGAAAGCTTCGTGCATTTGCATCGCGACTCCATGAACTGGGTCGCGGTGCTGCACGGCGTGCACGAATTCGAGCCGGGGCAAGACCTGGACGCCGTGCTCGATCCCGACAATGTCTTTGTGTTCGATCAGGCCGGCCGCCTGGTCGCTTCCCCGAGCTCCATGGCGTTTTCAAGCAAAGTGCGTAGCGGTTCGCGTGTAGAAGACGCGTCAAGGGAAAACACGTGAGGGAGATGCCGCATGGCCCGCATTGACCTCGTCGATCTCGCGCATTCCTACGGCGGCGACCACGCTCCGGTCGAAAGCTTTGCGCTGAAGCCCGTGACCATGACCTGGCGGCAGGGCGGCGCCTATGCGCTGCTCGGGCCTTCCGGCTGCGGCAAGACCACGTTGCTGAACCTGATCTCCGGCATCATCACGCCATCGCGCGGAAAAATCTTGTTCGACGGCAGCGACGTCACGCCGCTGTCGACGCAGAAACGCAACATCGCGCAGGTGTTCCAGTTCCCGGTCATCTACGACACCATGACAGTCGGCCAGAACCTGGCCTTTCCCCTGAAGAACCGCGGCGTGGCGAAGGCCGAGATCGACAAGCGCGTCGCCGATATCGCGCGGCTCCTCGACCTCACGCCCGACCTCAATCGCAAGGCGACGCGGCTCACGGCGGATGCCAAGCAGAAGATCTCGCTCGGCCGGGGTCTCGTACGCTCCGACGTCGCCGCGATCCTGTTCGACGAGCCGCTGACCGTGATCGATCCCGAGTTGAAGTGGCAGCTGCGCTCCAAGCTCAAGGCGCTGCACCGCGAACTCGATCTCACCATGATCTATGTGACGCATGACCAGACCGAGGCGCTGACCTTCGCCGACACCGTGGTCGTCATGCATGACGGCCGCGTGGTGCAGAGCGGAACGCCGGCGGAGCTGTTCGAGAAGCCCGCGCACACCTTTGTCGGCTATTTCATCGGCTCGCCCGGCATGAACATCGTGCCGGCCGAGGTGGACGGAAGCAAGGCGCGGATCGATGGCCATGTCATCAACCTGCATCGCAACTACGGCGCGCTGCCGAAGGCCGCAAAGATCGAGATCGGCGTGCGGCCGGAGTTCGTCGATATCGCGGCTCCCGCTTCGGGCCTGTTGTCGGCCAGGATCGAACGCATCGACGATCTCGGCCGCGTCCAGTTTGCCCGCGTGCGCGTCGGCGACGCCAAATTGGCCGCGCGCGTACCGCCGGGCGTCTCGGTCTCCGGCAACACCGCCGGACTGATCTTCGATCCCGCGCATGTGCACGTCTATGCCGATAGCATTCTGGTCGAGGGGAAGGCGTGATGGACAAGACCGTCAATCAAAAAGCCTGGCTCCTGGTGCTGCCGGTTTTCCTGGTGGTCGCGTTCTCCGCGATCCTGCCGCTGATGACCGTGGTGAATTATTCGCTGCAGGACACTTTCGGCAACAATCAGTTCTTCTGGAACGGCGTCGGCTGGTTCAAGGAGCTGCTCGATCCCACGACCGATCTGGGCAGCCGGTTCTTCGCCTCGCTCTGGCGTAACCTGTTTTTCTCCTTCGTGATCCTCGCCATCGAAGTGCCGCTCGGCATCGTGATTGCATTGTCGATGCCGCGCGAGGGCTGGCGGGTTGCGGCCTGCCTCGTCATCCTTGCGCTGCCGCTGTTGATTCCGTGGAACGTGGTCGGAACGATCTGGCAGATTTTCGGCCGGCCCGACATCGGCCTGCTCGGCTATGTGCTGAACAGCATCGGCATCAACTACAATTACGTATCCAACGAATTCGACGCCTGGGCCACGGTCATCGTCATGGACGTCTGGCACTGGACCAGCCTGGTGGCGCTGCTCTGCTATGCCGGCCTGAAATCGATACCCGACGCCTATTACCAGGCCGCGCAGATCGACGGCGCCTCGCGCTGGGCGGTGTTCAAGGCGATCCAGCTGCCGAAGATGCACCGAGTGCTCCTGATCGCGGTGCTGCTGCGCTTCATGGACTCTTTCATGATCTATACCGAGCCGTTCGTCCTCACCGGCGGGGGCCCGGGCAACTCCACGACCTTCATCTCGATCGAACTCGTCAAGATCGCGCTCGGCCAGTTCGACCTCGGCAAGGCCGCGGCACTGTCCCTGGTCTACAACCTGATCATCCTGATCGTGTGCTGGGTGTTCTACACCGTGATGACCAACGCCGGCGCCGAGCGTAAGCCCCGGACGCAAAGCCAGGCGGCGGCTGAGCGCAACCCCGCGGTCGAGCTTAAGCCCGCGCTTGGGCTGCCGCGCAAGGAGGGGGTCGCATGAGCTACTCGATTCCCGGACGCCGCATCATTCTCGCATTGTTCCTGATCTTCCTGCTGTTGCCGATCTACTGGCTCGTCAACATGAGCTTCAAGACCAACAACGAGATCGTCTCGACCATGACGCTGTGGCCGCATACGCCGACGCTGCAACACTACCGGCGCATCTTCACCGACGAGAGCTGGTATTCCGGCTACATCAACTCGCTGGAATATGTGGTCATCAACACCGTCATCTCGATCTCGGTGGCGCTGCCGGCGGCCTATGCCTTCTCGCGCTACCGCTTCCTCGGCGACAAGCACCTGTTCTTCTGGCTGTTGTCGAACCGCATGGCGCCGGCGGCGGTCTATGCGCTGCCGTTCTTCAATCTCTACTCGGCGATCGGCCTGTTCGATACGCCTTGGGCGGTGGCGCTCGCGCATTGCATCTTCAATGTGCCGCTTGCGGTGTGGATCCTGGAAGGCTTCGTCTCCGGTGTGCCGCGCGAGATCGACGAGACGGCGTTCCTCGACGGTTATTCCTTCCCGCGCTTCTTCATCAAGATCCTGGTGCCCCTGATCGCGAGCGGCATCGGCGTGGCGGCGTTCTTCTGCTTCATGTTCTCCTGGGTCGAGCTCTTGCTGGCGCGCACGCTCACGTCTGTCGCCGCCAAGCCGATCTCGGCGGTGATGACGCGCACGGTCTCCGCCGCCGGCATGGACTGGGGACTGCTGGCCGCCGCCGGCGTGCTTACGATCATTCCCGGCGCGCTCGTGATCTGGTTCGTCCGCAACTATATCGCGCGCGGTTTCGCGCTCGGCCGGGTTTGAGGGAGGCGCCCATGGACAGCATCGCATGGATGGCCTGGACGCTGCCGACGGCGATCTTCTTCGCGCTGCTCGCCTCGACGCTCGGCGTCATGACCTGGCTCGGCATCGCCCATCCGGAAGCCGAGCGCGTCGGAATCCTGCGCATTCCGACCACGCGTGGCGACCGGCTGTTCATTTCCCTGATCCTGGCCGCCGTCATCCATCTGCTGTGGATCGGCTTCGTCGGCACGGATGCGATTCTGACGTTGCCGATCGGGGAAGAGGGATTTGAGATTTCGAGCCTGTGGCTCGCAACACTGATTTCGCTTGCAACGGCCGTGGTGGTTTTCCGCACGGTTTGACGCAGGCGAGGAAGACAGATCCGGGAACTCAACCCGGGCCTGGAGTGTCTGTCGCTGCAACGGAGGAACAACATGCGACACTTGGAAAGAAGGAAGGGGCCCTTGACCAGGACCCGGGTTCTGATGATGACGAGCGCCCTCGCTTTGATGGCAGCTTCCGCTGCGGTCACGGCGCCGGCCTATGCGGACGAAGCTGCCGCGAAAAAGTGGATCGATAGCGAATTCCAGCCGTCGACCCTCTCCAAAGACGACCAGATGAAGGAAATGCAGTGGTTCATCAAGGCCGCTGAACCCTTCAAGGGCATGGAGATCAACGTCGTCTCCGAAACGCTCACCGTGCACGAATACGAATCCCGCACGCTCGCGAAGGCGTTCGAGGAGATCACCGGGATCAAGGTCAAGCACGACATCATCCAGGAGGGCGATGTCGTCGAAAAGATCCAGACCCAGATGCAGTCGGGCAAGAATGTCTATGACGGCTGGATCAACGACTCCGACTTCATCGGTACGCATTTCCGTTACGGCCAGGCCGTCGACCTCACCGACTGGATGGCGGGCGAAGGCAAGGACGTCACTGACCCGATGCTCGACGTCAACGACTTCATCGGCAAGTCGTTCACGACCGCGCCGAATGGTCATCTCTATCAGCTGCCGGACCAGCAGTTCGCGAACCTCTATTGGTTCCGCTACGACTGGTTCACCAATCCGGACATCAAGGCCAAGTTCAAGGCCAAGTATGGCTACGACCTCGGCGTGCCCGTGAACTGGTCGGCTTACGAGGATATTGCCGACTTCTTCACCAACGACATCAAGGAAATCAACGGCGTCCGAGTCTATGGCCACATGGACTACGGCAAGAAGGATCCCTCGCTCGGCTGGCGTTTCACCGACGCTTGGCTGTCGATGGCCGGCAACGGCGACAAGGGTATCCCGAACGGCCTGCCGGTCGACGAATGGGGCATTCGCATGGAAGGCTGCCGTCCGGTCGGCTCCTCGGTCGAGCGTGGCGGCGACGTCAACGGCCCGGCGGCGGTCTACTCGATCGTCAAATATCTCGACTGGATGAAGAAATATGCCCCGCCGCAGGCGCAAGGCATGACCTTCTCCGAGTCGGGGCCGGTGCCCTCGCAGGGCAACATCGCCCAGCAGATCTTCTGGTACACCGCCTTCACCGCCGACATGGTGAAGCCCGGCCTGCCCGTGATGAATGCGGACGGTACGCCGAAATGGCGTATGGCTCCGTCTCCGCACGGCGCCTACTGGAAGGACGGCATGAAGCTCGGCTATCAGGACGTGGGTTCGCTCACGCTTCTGAAGTCGACCCCGGTCGACCGCCGCAAGGCGGCCTGGCTCTATCAGCAGTTCATCGTCTCCAAGACGGTGAGTTTGAAGAAGAGCCATGTCGGTCTCACCTTCATTCGTGAATCCGACATCTGGGACAAGTCGTTCACCGAACGCGCGCCGAAGCTCGGCGGCCTGATCGAGTTCTACCGCTCGCCCGCGCGCGTGCAGTGGACCCCGACGGGCAACAACGTGCCTGACTATCCGAAGCTCGCTCAGCTCTGGTGGCAGAACATCGGCGATGCGGCATCGGGTGCGAAGACGCCGCAAGCTGCGATGGATTCGCTCGCCGCAGCGCAGGACTCGGTGATGGAACGCCTGGAGAAGTCGGGCGTGCAAGGCGCCTGCGGTCCGAAGCTCAACCCGAAGAAGACGGCCGAATATTGGTACGACAAGTCCGCCAAGGACGGCAACATCGCGCCGCAGCGCAAGCTCGCCAACGAGAAGCCGAAGGGCGAGACCGTTGACTACGACACGCTGATCAAGTCGTGGCCGGCCAGCCCGCCGAAGCGGGCGTCGGCGAACTGACGATAAGATCGCCATGGCCGGACTTCATCCGGCCATCCATCAAACAACGAAAGGCCGGGAGCGATCCCGGCCTTTTTGCGTTGACGGATTGTAGTGCCCGACTGCCGACGTGCTGCTACTCTATCCCTTCATCCTGAGGAGCGGCGCAAGCTGCGTATCGAAGGATGAGGCCGCGATTCGGGCCTCATGGTTCGAGACGGCGCAAGCGCCTCCTCACCATGAGGGGAGAGAAACGAGAACTTCCATGCGCATGACATTCCGCTGTGACCCCGCGCTGGAGCCGCATCTGCCGCGGCCGTATCCGGCGCGCAGCGCATTGCCGGACTGGCTCCGCGCGATGCCGGCAAAGGCGCATTCGGACATCCACGGCCGCGACATCCGCACCGTCAAGCAATGCCCGCCCTTTGTCGACGCGATGGCCTATGGTGTGATGATCCCGCTGCCCTGCGACATCAAAGTCGAGCGCGGCGCCTTCGCCTGGGATTGGGATATTCCGGAGCCTGCGACCTCGGGCCACCCGCGCGCTCCGCTCAGCTTTCATCCGCAGGCGCAATTTCCCGATGCGCCGTTCGCAAACGGACAGGCCGCGCTCAAATTCAACAGCTTTTGGACCATCGAGCTCGATCCCGGCTGGTCGCTGTTCGCCACCCATCCGGTCAACCGTGACGACCTGCCATTTCGGCTGATCTCGGGCCTGGTCGACGCCGATCGTTTTCATGACGGCGGCATCAATTTTCCCGCGGTGTGGACCAGGCCCGATTTCTCGGGTGTGCTGCCGAAGGGCACGCCGGTCGCGCAATGCTTTGCCGTGCCGCGCGAGGCGCCGCAGCTTCACTTCGAAAGCCTTGATGGCGCGCACCGCGCGGCCTATTCGAAGACGGTTGCCGAGGTGCTCGCCGCGCCAAATGTCTATCGCAAGCACTTTCGTGCCCGGCGTGGACGTCTAGCCACCGAGTGAGCGGCGCAATTCTGCTTCGTCCAGCCACAGCCGGCCGTGCGAAGCCGAGGTCAGCGCCATCGCAATCGAGCCGAACAGTTGCGGTCGCAGACGATAGGCTTGCGCGTAAGCCTGCAGCGCCGCATCGGCGTCGCCGCTCTCCTGCAGCACGATACCGAGATTGAGCGCGGCTTCGGCGTGATCCGGCTTCAGCGCGAATGCTTTGCGATAGGCTGCGGCAGCGCCGGTGTAGTCGCGCAGATCCTGGCGGGCGAGGCCGAGATCGAACCAGGTGGAGGCGGGCGCCTCGCTTGGCGTGGCGCGTTCGAGCAGCGACACCGCCAACTTGTGGTCACCGTCTTCCCACGCCATGCGCCCGAGCCGCGCAGCGGCTTCGTGATGGTCAGGGATCACCTTCAGGATCGCCTGCCAGGCTCCGCGCGCCTGCACCCGCAGGCCGGCCTGGTCGAGCGTGCGCGCCTTCTCGATAAAGGCATCGCGCTGTGGCGCGAGGGCGATGGCGCGGTCAAGATGCGAGAGCGCGGCGTCGAAATCCTGCTCCGTGCGTGCGATCCGCGCCGCCAGCAAATGCGCCGCGGTATTGCCGGGACGCTTCTCCAGACTCGTCTCGATATGCGCGCGTGCCGGCGCGATCGCGCCCTTCGCAAGCAGCACTGCGGCGAAGAGATGATGGAGCATCGGCTCGTGCGGGGCGCGCGCCAATCCCTGTTCACAGAGCTGCGCTGCCTCGTCGCTGCGCCCCGCATTGAACGCGGCGGCCGCGCGGCGAACGAGTTCCTCGGCGGTGTCCTTCATTTTGTCATTAGACTGTCATTCGGGGGCGTCGCGCAAGCGACGAACTCAGGCGCGCAATTGCGCACCTGAGAATCTCGAGACTCCGGGTTCGCGCTCATGCGCGCCCCGGAGTAACGGACGCACTTACTCCGCCGCCTGCGCTGCTTCCAGCGTCGGATAGTCGGTGTAGCCCTTGGCGCCGCCGCCATAGAACGTCGCCTTGTCCCATTCATTGAGCGACGCGCCCTTCTTCAGGCGCTCGACGAGATCGGGGTTCGAGATGAACGGCCTGCCGAACGCGATGAGATCGGCGGCATTGGCGTCAAGCTGCTTGCTCGCGAGCTCGAAATCGTAGCCGTTGTTGGCGATATAGGCGCGCTTGAAGCGCTTGCGCAAGGACGCGTAGTCGAATGGCGCAATGTCGCGCGGGCCGCCCGTCGCGCCCTCGATGACATGGATATAAGTCAGCTTCAGCGCCTCGAGACCGTCGACAATGTAGTCGAACAGCGGTTGCGGATTTGAGTCCGAAATATCGTTCGCCGGCGTCACGGGAGAGATGCGGATGCCGGTCCGCTCGGCACCGGCTTCCGCCGTCACCGCCTTGGAGACTTCGAGCATCAGCTTGGCACGATTCTCGATCGAACCGCCGTAGGCGTCGGTGCGCTTGTTGGTGCCATCTTTCGCGAACTGGTCGAGCAGGTAGCCGTTGGCGCCATGGACCTCGACGCCGTCGAAGCCGGCCGCGAGCGCATTTGCCGTGCCTCGCTTGAAATCGTCGATGATGCCGGGGATTTCCGAAAGCTCGAGCGCGCGCGGCTCGGACACGTCCGCGAACTGGCCGTTCACGAAGGTCTTGCCCTTGGCGTGGATCGCCGATGGTGCCACCGGCTTGCCGCCGCCGGGTTGGAGGGAGGTGTGCGAAATGCGGCCGACATGCCAGAGCTGGATGAAAATGCGGCCGCCGCGCTCATGCACGCGATCGGTGACTTTGCGCCAGCTCTCGACCTGCTCCTTGGAATAGATGCCGGGCGTGTCCTGGTAACCCTGGCCCTGCTGCGAAACCTGGCTCGCTTCGGTGATCAAAAGTCCGGCGGAGGCTCGCTGGCCATAATACTCGACCGCAAGCGGGCTCGGGGCCATGCCGGGTGGCACCGCGCGGTTGCGCGTGAGCGGCGCCATCACCAGGCGGTTCGGCAGTGTGATCGGGCCAAGTTTAAAGGGCTCGAAGAGTTTGGTCGTGCTCATGGGATTTCCTGGGAAATGACAGACGTCCTACAATCATGCATTGCAGCGAGGAGTGCAAGGTGACAGCCATTCGCGTTGCGCAAGGGTGACGAGCACGACATCATCGCCCTCGTCATTCCGGGATGCGTGCGGAGCGCGCTGGCCCGGAATGACTGATAGAGTTATCAGGCCACGCCCAGAAAATCGCGCTTGCCGATCTCCACGCCATTGTGGCGTAAAATTCCATGCGCGGTGGCGGCGTGGAAATAGAAGTTCGGGAGGGAGAACGAACTCAGGAATTGTTGTCCCTTCATCGTGATGCTGCGGTCGGGCCCGGCCGGGAAGGTGACATCCTTGGTGTCGGCGCCTTCGAATTGCGCCGGCTTGAACGATTTGACGTAATCGATCGTCTTTGCCAGCCGCTGCTTCAGTTCGTCAAATGTCTTTTCGGTGTCGGGCGTGGACGGCACGTCGCTATGCGTCAGTCGCGCACAGCCTTTCGTGGCAAAATCGCTCACGAGCTGGATTTGTTTGCTGAACGGCAGCATGTCCGGATAGAGCCGTGCGCCAAGCAGCACGTCGGGCTGGATGTTTTTCGCCTTGCAATGGGCCTCGGCCTTGGTGAGGAGGCCGGAGAGGCTGTTGAGCATTTGCAAATAGGCAGGGACCACGGCGTCGTAAAAGGACATGTGATGCTCTTTTTGAGGTGGGAGAAAGCATCGTTCGAGATGGGGCCGCCACAGGCAATAGTCAACTCTTGGATCGTCTCTTGGATCGTCGCCCGGCGGGCCGGCAATCCAGTACGCCGCGGCCTTTTCGATCGATGACAACCGCCGCTCGAATACGCGATGCCCCGCAGCCGCGGGGCGTGAAAGCGGAGGAAGGCGCTAGCGCGGTGCCGGCAAAGCCGATGCCGCCGGCCCGGCCTGTATGCGCGGTCCGCGCATTTTCGCGAGCAGCTCCGCCGTCGGCCAGGAATCGGCCGGCAGGCCATATTTGATCTGCATCGCCTTGATGGCGGTACGGCTCTGCTGGCCGAGCACGCCATCGACCTTGCCGACGTCGTAGCCGGCGCGCACCAGAAGCTGCTGCAGCTCCTTGATTTCGTTGAACGGCAGTTGTGCGACGGCGCCACCCGGGCGATGCATCGGCGGGCTGCCGGCGATACGCGTCGCAAGATAGGCCGCGGTGGTCGAATAGATCAGCGAATTATTCCATTCGGTGTAGGCGGCGAAATTCGCGTAGGCGAGGAAGGCCGGTCCCATCCGTCCCATTGGCAGCAAAAGCGAGGCCGGCAGATTGTCGTTCGGCAGCGGACGGCCGTCGGCATAGGTCACGCCGAGCTGCGCGAACTTTGCACGCGGCAGCCGGATCGTCAGATCGGCCTGGTCCCAGGGAAAATTTTGCGGGGCGCGCACTTCTTCAAGCCACGGCTCGCCGCGCCGCCACTTCAATCCGGTTGCGATGTAGTTCGCGGTCGATCCGATCACATCCGGCGCGCTGCGCAGGAGATTGCGGCGGCCGTCGCCATCGTAATCGACCGCATAGGTGAAATAGTGCGTCGGCAGAAATTGCGTCTGGCCGAGCTCGCCGGCCCATGATCCGACCATCTCGGCGGATGTGAGATCGCCGCGATCGATCACCTTCAGCGCGGCAATGGTCTCGTTCTGAAAACGCTCGGTGCGGCGGCAGTCATAAGCCAGCGATACCAGTGAGCGCAGCGTCGGCAGATTGCCCATGTTGGCGCCGAAGTCGCTCTCCAGCCCCCAGAACGCAGCGATCACCGCCGGCGGCACGCCATATTCCTTCTCGGCGCGCGCGAACGCGGCCGCATAGGTCCTGATGTGCTGTTGACCGTTCTGCATGCGGTAATTCGCCGCCATGCGGCCGGCGAATTCGGTGAAGATCTGGCCGAATACGCGCTGGCCGCGGTCGCGGTTGACGATGCCCTGATCGTAGACGAGGTAGGGCGCAGCCTCGCTGAGCGCCTGCTGCGAGACGCCCTGCGCCGCCGCCTGCTGCTTCAGCTCGGCGAGGAAGCGATCGAAACTCGCGCCATTGTGGCAGGACGCCGCGCGCGGCGCGGGCGCGGTGGGAGCTCTGTGTGCCGCGACCGGCGGCCGTCCCGGAGGTGGCAGGAGCTGTTGCGCCGGGGCGGCGGATACGCAGGCGAGAATGCCGGCGATTGCTGCGACCGCAATTCGGTTTCGAAACGAGGAAGCTGGAATCGCCATCACAGGGTCTCGCATTCATGTCACAAGACCCGGAATATCCGAAAGCCGCCCAAAAGCAAATCGGCCCGGCGTTCTCTTCCACGTTTTACAGCGAGACCGCCAGCGGAAAGCGCCGCGGCAAGCGCGCCGATCAGGGGTGGACCGGCGGCGCCGCGCAGCACCCCCGGGCGTCCCGCGGCGCGGCGACGCACCGTTGCCCCCTTGCGGCGCGCGCGTCAGGATCCCTACTTCAGGAGCGGTGGTTTTGCGAAAGCCGCAACGAAAACGATGAATTATTTCAGGACAGCATTCCTACTCGCCGGTCTCACCGCCCTGTTCATGGGCGTCGGCTATCTGATCGGCGGCGCCAGCGGCGCCATGATCGCGCTCGTGATCGCGGCCGCGACCAATCTGTTCACCTATTGGAACTCGGACCGCATGGTGCTGTCGATGTACGGCGCCCACGAGGTTGACGCGCGCACCGCGCCGGAGCTGCTCAACCTCGTTGCCGAGCTGGCCGGACGCGCCGGATTACCTATGCCGCGCGTGTTCCTGATGGACAATCCGCAGCCCAATGCTTTTGCCACCGGGCGCAATCCGCAAAATGCCGCGGTCGCTGTCACATCGGGGCTCGTTCAATCGCTCAGCCGGGAGGAGCTCGCCGGCGTGATCGCCCACGAGCTTGCGCATATCAGGAATCACGACACGCTGTTGATGACGATCACGGCCACCATTGCCGGTGCGATCTCGATGCTGGCGCAGTTCGGCATGTTCTTCGGCGGCCATCGCGGCAGCAACAACGGCCCCGGCGTCGTTGGTTCGATCGCGATGATGATCTTGGCGCCGTTGGGGGCCATGCTGGTGCAGATGGCGATCAGCCGCACCCGTGAATACGCTGCCGACAATCTCGGCGCGCGCATCGCCGGTCAGCCGATGTGGCTGGCCTCGGCGCTGATGAAAATCGAGAACGCCGCGCATCAAGTGCCGAACTGGGACGCCGAGCGCAATCCCGCCACGGCGCATATGTTCATCATCAATCCGCTCTCGGGTCACGGCGTCGATAATCTGTTCGCGACACATCCCTCGACTGAGAACCGCATCGCGGCCCTGCAGCAGCTGGCCGCCGAGCTTGGCGGGCGCGGCGGCCCACCGCCTGTCGGTGGTCCGCAATATCCGTCTCGCGGCCCCTGGGGTCCTACGTCCAACTCGCATGGCCCGTGGGGATAAACCCGCGGTGAACACGACGCACACAGCCAAGCGAAAGTGACGGAACCCGCTTCCGGATTCAGGAACCTGTCTCGTATTGCGGGGGTTTTGTGTCGGGTGCAGGCGGGCGGGGTTCGCCAGCGAGCCTTGCGAGCTCAAGGAGAGCGCGATGGCACGTATATCTGTTCCGGTGTCTGTTCCGACATTTCGCTCGCTATCTCTTTTGGCGGCTACCGTCCTTTTCGCGCTCGGGCCGGCCCAGGCGCAGACAGGCAGTCCCGCGACGTCGCCAAGCTCTCCAGGTTCGATCGCGTTACCTTCAGGCGCCAGAGCATCGGGCAACGCAACGCAAGGCGACCCTGCGCTCAGCCTGCGGGGCATGCCGTGCTCGGTGTCGCTCAATTCGACCGGCGGCGTGACGACGTCGCCATCCTGCACCACCGATCCGCTCGCCGTCCCGACACAGACGCTCGTCTCGCCGGCAGCGGTCAACGGCACCGCTCCGGTGTCGGCGCAAAGCTCCGGGGGCGGCGCGCAAATCTCCGTCGGCGGCTCGACGACTTCAACCCAGTCATCTTCAACGCGGTCATCGAGCGCCACGGCGGCCGGTGGCGGCTCATCGGCGTCGACCCAGTCAACGAATGCCGCGGGAGGCGGCGGTGGCGCGCCCTCGGTCAGCACGACGCTTTGCGCATCAGGCATTCCCTCGATCACCGGCGCGACCAACGTCGGAAGCCTGGTCGGTACGGGGTGCTGACAGAGTCTGATGGTCAATGCCTGCAAATGACTAAATTTCGAAACGATGTACTAAGGCAGGCTTTACGCGCGTCAGCCTATTTTGCAGGTCGTTCCAACAGGGAAGTCACCGTGCAAGAGCGACGGTTGAAAGTGCAGCGCGAACCGCGCCGGCAAATGAACGGCCGGCCGGCCTGGTTGATGCTCGACGACGATACGTCGAAGCATGAATGCGCCGTGCACGACGTCGCGCCGGGCGGCGCCAAGATCGCGACCGATGTTGAGATCGATGTCGGCGATCGCTTCGGGCTTGCGCTGGTGGCGAGCCACGACCGGCGTCAGCGCTGCGAAGTCGTCTGGCGCCGCGGCAATACCTTTGGCGTCAAATTCCTGAGCTGATACCGAAATTCGCAGCGCCTGATCTCGCTCTCCCCGTCACGGCGCGTGGGGCTGACACCTCATCCGACGCGATCTGACACTGGAACCTTCCTCTGCGGCGCGAGTTTTGTCTCGCGAAACTCCCCGACGCCTACGAGGTGTGTGATGATCAGGCTCGCCCTTGCCCTAGCGCTTCTGGTTGCCAACGTGCCATTTGCCTCGGCGCAACATGCCGGCACGCCGCAGGAGCAGAGCGCCTGCACGCGCGATGCGCAGCGCTTTTGCCGCAAGGACCTCGGCAACGACGGCGCGGTCCAGGCCTGTCTGCAGCAGCACCGCGCCAGGCTGAGCGCGTCGTGCTGCAAAGTGTTCGAAAGCCGCGGCATGTGACGGCCGCGGCATCGCGCTTTCAGCGCTGGCCGTTGGTGTGTGCGTTCCAGTTGCTCCAGCTTACGTTGGAGAGGCTGTCGAAATCGGTGCCGAGCGGACGCCGCGTCTGTTGCTCATAGGCCGAGATGCATCTCTCGGATTCCGCGATCTTGCGCGTCACTTCGGCGATCGCCTTTTGCGCCTCGTCGATCTTGTCATGACCGTTTGTGAAGCGCGCGATCTCGAGCTGCTTCAGTGCTTCGCGGTTCTTCTTGAGCTGCGCCCGGTGCCAGGCGATCTTGCTATTGCGGTCAGCCATGCGCAATTCTCCTGATTCGTCGCCACGATATCACAGCGATTCCATCGCGAGAATCTGACGGCGGTTGAGGGCGCTTTGCTGTTCGCGTGGGCGTGATTTGGCCGCATGATGGCGGTAATGTGGTGCGGCCATCTCGAAAAACTCCCGAGAAAACAACATGGTCGGAAGGCGGTTTTACTGTTCGCGGCGCGCGGCGATAGCTGTGGCGCTTCAAGGCGCAACGACGGTGCTGCTCACGCGGATTTCGCAAGCCGGGGCAGCCGACAAGATGACCCGGGCGCAGGCCGAATACCAGGACACGCCGAACGGCATCTACAGCTGCGGCATGTGCTCGCTGTTCGAGGCGCCGAACGGCTGCAAGGTGGTCGAAGGCGAGATCAGCAAGGACGGCTGGTGTAAGGCGTTTGCGCTGCAGGATTGATCTTACCCTCCCCTGGAGGGGGAGGGTCGGCTCGCATGAGCAAAGCGAAATGCGAGACGGGGCGGGGTGATCTCTCCACTTGGCACCGTCTCATTGGATGGACTGTCACCCCGCCCCGATCGCTTCGCGATCGACCCTCCCCCTCCAGGGGAGGGTGCGACTACAACTCCCTCGCATTCGAAAACGCGAACGAACTCACCCGCCGCGTGTTCTCGTCCAGGATCAGGGTGCGCGTGATCGGCGGTTCGGCGCGCTGGCTGCAATTCTCGCGCTCGCACAGCCGGCAATTGACGCCGATCGGCGTGCCCTCGGTTTTCTCCATGTCCATGCCGGTCGCATAGATCAGCCTTGAGGCGTGACGGATTTCGCAACCGAGCCCGATCGCAAAGCGCGGCTCTCCATGCGGATGCGGCGCGACCGGCCGCCGCACGACTTGCGCGATCGAGAAGTAGCGCGTGCCGTCGGGCAGCTCGATCACCTGCTTCAGCAAGCGGTCCGGCGTGTCGAAGGTCGAGTGCACATTCCAAAGCGGGCACGTGCCGCCGAACTTGGAGAACGGGAAGGTGCCCGAGGAGAAGCGCTTGGAGACATTGCCGGCATTGTCGACGCGCAAGAGAAAGAACGGGATACCGCGTGCGTTCGGCCGCTGCAGAGTGGTGAGGCGGTGGCAGACCTGTTCGAAGCCGGCGCCAAAACGCTGCGCCAGCACGTGCACGTCGTAGCTCAAGGCTTCCGCCGCGGCATGAAAGGCCTGATAGGGCATCATCACGCAGGCGGCGAAGTAATTCGCGAGCGTGATGCGGTAGAGCCGCCGCGGCGTATCGTCGAGCTTGCCGGCACGTCCGATGATGGTCTCGAGCGTGCTGCCGCATTCCGCAAGCGCAACCTGAAACGCGAGCTGGAAGGTGCGGCTCGACCCATCGACGAGTTCGGAGATCAGGAGCTGGCGGCGATGGCGGTCGAAGCGCCGCAGCGTCTCGCGCATCACATCGACCGGCATGATGCGGGTGACGATCGAGTGTCTTTCGCGTAAGCGCGCCGCGAGCGCGGCATATAGACCTTCGGCCGGCACGTTCAATTCGTCGCGCAGGGTTTCCGCAGCCTGTTCGAGCTCGCCGAAATAATTGCGATTGCCTTCGATCAGCTCGCGCACGCGCTCGATCGGGTTGGCCTCGAACCGCGAGCCCTCGTCGCGGTCGGCCATCTGCGCGGCCGCCAGCGTCTCGCCCTGCCGCGCCTCGGTATAGGCGGCGTAGAGCCGCTGCAGCGCATGGGTGACGCCGGGGCACAGCTCGGCGAGGTCGCGCAGTTCCTGTTTCGGCAGGTCGATCTGGCGGAACAAGGGATCGGAAAAAATCTCGTTCAGCTCGGCGAAGAAGCGATCCTCGTCGGCGGTGGCGAGGTCGCGGAGATCGAGGTCATAGGCTTCGGCGAGGCGCAGCAGGATCTGCGCGGTTACCGGGCGCTGGTTGCGCTCGATCAGGTTGATGTAGCTCGGCGAAAGGCCGAGCCCCTCGGCAATCTGGGTCTGCGACAGCCCCAATTGCTGGCGGATCCGCCGGAAGCGGGGGCCGACAAAAAGCTTTTTCCCGGAGTCGGAGGGCATGGCAGCCTCGCTGACCTATTTGTGACAAAATTTACAAAATTACATATACGACAAGTTCATATGTTACATGACATCACCAATCGAAGGCAAGCTATCTGTACTGATCAAGAAGATTCGCGTTTAGCTCTCAGCAGGCATCTCGCAATGCACTGTCAAGAATGTTGATGAGAGACAAGGGCGGCGAAGGCAAACGCTGCAGATTTGTCGTCACCGAAAGGAGCCGCACATGAACTACCAGCCACGCGACATCAGGGATCAGGCGATCCAGGGACCGGCTTCCTATCTGAGCGAAGTCGCCGCCGCCCAGGCTTTGCTCGAGACCCAGCCGACCTGGAACGGCGTCACCGCCGAAGCCGTGGCGCGCATGCGTCTGCAGAACCGCTTCAAGACCGGCCTGGACGTTGCCCGGTACACCGCGGCGCTGATGCGCGCCGACATGGCTGCCTATGACGCCGATCCCACCAAGTACACCCAGTCGCTCGGCTGCTGGCATGGCTTCATCGCGCAGCAGAAGCTGATTTCGGTCAAGAAGCATTTCGGCAGGACCGATCGCCGCTATCTCTATCTCTCCGGCTGGATGATCGCCGCGCTTCGCTCCGAGTTCGGGCCGCTTCCTGATCAGTCGATGCATGAGAAGACCTCGGTGCCGGCGCTGATCGAGGAACTCTACACCTTCCTCCGTCAGGCGGACTCCCGTGAGCTCAACGATATCTTCCGCGCCATCGACGCCGCTCGCAAGGCAGGCGACCAGGCAAAGGAAAAGGCGTTGATCGAAAAGGTCGACAACTTCAAGACGCATGTCGTGCCCGTCATCGCCGACATCGACGCCGGTTTTGGTAATGCGGAGGCGACCTATCTGCTCGCGAAGAAGATGATCGAAGCAGGTGCGTGCGCCCTGCAGATCGAAAATCAGGTTTCCGACGAAAAGCAGTGCGGCCACCAGGACGGCAAGGTGACTGTGCCGCACGAGGTGTTCCTGGCGAAGATCCGGGCCTGCCGCCATGCCTTCCTCGAACTGGGCGTCGAAGACGGCATCGTCGTGACCCGCACCGACTCGCTGGGGGCCGGCCTCACGCAGCAAATCGCGGTGAGCCACAAGCCCGGCGACATCGGCGATCTCTACAACAGCTTCCTGGATTGCGAGGAAGTGACAGCCGCCAACACTGGGAATGGCGATGTCATCATCAACCGCAACGGCAAGCTGATGCGTCCCAAGCGGCTTGCCAGCAACCTCTATCAGTTCCGTGCCGGCACGGGCGAGGATCGCTGCGTGCTCGACTGCATCACCTCGCTGCAGAACGGTGCCGACCTCTTGTGGATCGAGACCGAGAAGCCGCATATCGAGCAGATCGCCAAGATGGTCGACCGCATTCGCGAGGTGGTTCCGAACGCCAAGCTGGCCTACAACAACTCGCCATCGTTCAACTGGACGCTCAACTTCCGTTGGCAGGTGTACGACGCGATGAAGGAAGCCGGCAAGGACGTCAGCAAGTACAATCGAGCCGACCTGATGAAGCCGGAATACGACGATACGCCGCTGGCTCTTGAAGCCGACGAGCGCATCCGCACCTTCCAGGCCGATTCAGCAAAGCGTGCCGGCATCTTCCACCATCTGATCACGTTGCCGACCTATCACACGGCGGCTCTGTCGACTGATAATCTCGCGAAGGAGTATTTCGGCGAGCAGGGCATGCTGGGCTATGTGAAGAATGTTCAGCGTCAGGAGATCCGTCAGGGTATCGCTTGCGTCAAGCATCAGAACATGGCCGGCTCCGATATTGGCGACGAGCACAAGGAATATTTCGCCGGCGAAGCCGCTCTGAAGGCAGGCGGCGCCCATAACACGATGAACCAGTTCGGCTAGAGCATGATCCGGAAAAAGCCTGCCCCGCACGTGATGCGGGGGTGGCAACCGGTTTTCCGAAAAGCATGCCCTCGGGCTCGACCCGAGGGATCATGCTCAATCAAAGAGCTTAGCAACAGCAGGAGACGACCATGACCATTGGCAGCAATTTCTGGGTGATTGGCGGTGAGTTCGGCTCGATGAACTTCCACAAGCTCGTGGAAGGCTCGGCCCAGGTCAAAGGCCCCTTCAAGACCCGCAAGGAAGCGGAAGATTGCTGGCGCGAAGTATCGGAAGAGCACCGCCACAAGGCCGGTGTGCGCTTCTCAATCGTCGAAGAGCCCAATCGCACCGCGGCCTGAACGAGCCCATTGCCGGGTATTGGGAGCCATGATTCCGCAAGAGATCAGGCGCTCGAAATAGGTGCCCAAGGACGGACGGCCCCATCCGGTTTTGCCGGGTGGGGCTCGTCTGTTATGTAAGCTATTGTAAATAAACGCCCTTTGCGCCGGACACGGTTACTGATAGGTTAATTACCCTGAACTTTGAGGGGTAAAAGGCCGTCCGATGTCCGAGGCGCCAAGCACTGGCAGCAATCCCGTAAGCGAACCGCGTCCAATGCGTCTGCGCGACGCGCTTCGCAAGGCGCGGATCGAGGCCGCCGATCGTACCGGCGTAGTCGTCGATTTGCGCGATGCCGAAGTCGCGCGGCTCGAGATCCTGAACGAAGCGCTCGATCCGCTGTTTGCGCAGCTGCCGGACAATATCGATCTGTTCGAGCGGGGCGTCAGCCAGGGCGAGACGCCGAGGCTCTGGATCGATGTGGTGGCGCATGTGGTGATGGGGCGCGACAAGCGCATCTACCGCTTCGTGCAGGACACCCGCTACGGCCGCATCGTGCTCGCGGAATCGCACGAGGTGCCTGTCATGGTCGATGCCGTGACCGATTATGTCGCGCGCCGCATGGTCGAACGCGAGCATGCGCTGGCGCCGACTCGCGCGCCTGAGCCGGCGGTGCAGGAGCAGAAGCGGCGGCGTGGCCGCTTCTGGATCTTCGTGCTTGGCTTCGTGGTGGGTGCAGCGGCGCTGTTCGCGCTGGCGCTGTTGGCGAGTTTGAATGGGCTTTGACGCCATCGTCATTGCGAGCAGGAGTAGGGTGGGCAAAGGCGCAGTTGCGCCGTGCCCACCATTTCGTCCGCATTTCCTCTGCAACGGTGGGCACGCTTCGCTTTGCCCACCCTACGCTCCTCGCAATGACGATTAAATCAACTGCGTCCGATTGATTTCCCGCACGCGCAATTGATCATCGATCCCACGCGAGATTTGCTCGCACCGCCAGGCATTGCCGTCGCGCTCGATCGCATAGAGATTATAGGCGGCGGCGGGATGACGGCCGCGTGCGAGTGCTGAGGCCGCCGGCACGCCGATGGAGGGGATTTTGCGGTCCGGGCCGTCGAACCACATGGTGGAATGGACGTGGTCGTGGCCGTGCAGGATCAGCTCGACGCCGTGCTTCCTGATGAGCGCCAGCAGCCGCGCTGAATCGGTCAGGCGCTTGGGACGGGAGTCCGAACGCAACGGATGATGAACGAGCAGCACGCGAAAGGCGGGCTCGGTCGACAGACCCACCAGGATGCGTTCGAGCGCGTCGAGCTGGCTGCGACCGAGCGTGCCGGTCGCCATGAAGGGCGCGGTCGGCACGGCTGAGGAAAGCCCGATCAGCGCGAGGGGGCCGCGGCGGCGGACAAACGGAAAGGCGCTATTACCGGACGCCTCGTCGCCGCTGAGATAATCGCCGAATGTCTCCACAAACCGATGCCGGGTTCTGCGTGCATAGGCGTCGTGATTGCCGGGAATGGCCGTCACCAGCCGTGGCTCGCCGACGCTGCCGAGCCATTCCCGTGCCGGCGCGAATTCCGCCTCCAGCGCGAGATTGACGAGATCGCCGGTGACGGCGATGTGATCGGGCCTCTGCGCCTGCAGGTCGGAGACCAGCCCGTCCAGCACCTCGCGCCGATAATATTTGCGGCGGTTGCGGGTCCAGTTGAGGTAGCCGAGCGCGCGTTTGCCGGCGAGCTCGGTCAGCCGCGCCCGGGGCAGCGGCGGCAGATGCGGATCCGACAGATGCGCGAGCTTGAAGGCGGTCATGCCTCCATCTATTGGCAAGCCGTCTCCATCGGCGCAAGATCAAACGCGATGTCCGAAAGTATGGGAAAGCTACGCAGAAAGTTTGAGCCGCAGTTGCGGCGTGTCTTCCATTTCTATTGGCGATTTGTCCGTGGCATGACGCTCGGCGTCCGCGCGGTGGTGCTGGACGAGAACAACAGGGTGTTCCTGGTCAGGCACACCTATGTCAGTGGCTGGTATCTGCCCGGCGGCGGCGTTGAGGTCGGCGAGAGCTTCGTGGACGCGCTGAAGCGGGAGCTGATCGAGGAGGGGCGCATCGAGCTGAGAGGCGAGCCGGTGCTGCATGGCCTGTTCTTCAACAGCCATGTGTCCCGCCGCGACCATGTCGCGGTCTATGTCGTGAGGGAGTTCCGGCAGGATCGGATGCCCAAGCCCAATCGCGAGATCATGGCCTGCGGCTTCTTCGAAGCGGGCGCGCTGCCGGAGGGAACGACGCCGGGAACGGTCCTGCGGATCAGGGAAGTGCTCGAGGGCAGGGCGCAGATTGAGACATGGCGTTAGCCTGCCCGTGTGCTAGTGGTGCGGCTGAAACGCCAGTGACGAGCCGATGAAATCACTTAAAATTCTCTGTAGCCTCCTCTGCTTCCTGTTGCTCGCCAGCCAGGTCTGGTCGATGTTGCATTGGAACGAGGCGAGGGGCGTGTATGACGACGTCTGCTATTTGCGGCAGGCCCACCTGTTCCAGCGCTTCGGGCTTGCCGGCCTCGACACCGATATTTCCCGCGACGACGGCTATCTGGTCTCGAAACTGAAGGAGATCGGCTTTCCCGCAAACGACTCGCCGCCCTGTCACACGCCGATGCCGGCGACGAAAAAGCTGGTGCTGCAATATCCGCCCGGCACGGGCTTTGTGCTGGCGCTGTTTCCGCAAGGCCACCAGGTGGTCCCGCTGTTCGTGTCGGCGACGATCATCGTGTTCGGCTTCGCGCTGTGGGGAATTTTTCTCGCGCGATCGGTGCAAGCGATTCTGCTTGCCGGCGGGCTTGGCTGTCTCGCGGTCTACATCATGGTCAATCCGGTGAAGGCGAGCTATTCGATGGCGCCGACCATGGTGGTGTGCACGTTGGCGGGCTTTTTGACCGCGAAGTTGTTTGCGGGCGCGACACGGCGTCACAGGCTTTGGCTGACGCTCCTGCTCGGCTTCCTGCTTGGACTGGCGGTCAATTTCCGATTGCCGAACCTGTTCCTTGGCGCCGGCTATTTCCTGTTCTTCCTGTTTGCCTTCCTGTCGAGCCGCAAATTCGAGATCGCCTTGCGCGGTGTCGGCTTCGGCGTCGCCTTCGTGATAGGCATGGCGCCGACGCTGATCGCCAATGCGATCAATGCGGGCAGTCCCTTCGCCACCACCTATGGCGGGCAGGATGTGGCGCCGCCGGAGTTCACCGTCGGCATCCTTTGGCAATATGTCGGCGACATGCAGTTCGTGCTGCTGCTGCTGGCCGGCCTTTCGGTCGCCTATCTCCTCGGCACGCGCCGCGAAAAGGGGACGAGAAGGGTTGGGCTGGTGACCGCCGGCAATCTCGTGGTGAATTTGGCCTTCTTCCTGAGCCATCCGGTGTTCACGCCCTATTACACGATCCCGATTGCCATGCTGTCGCTGTGGAGTGTCTCGTTCGCCGCGCTGATGGAGCCGGCGGAAGCCGTGGACGAAAGCCTTGTCGGGCAGGCGGCAAATGCCCGATCATGATATGCAACGACCGAATCGGAACGCCTCCGCGGACAGCCATCCATGAACCCAATATCGCCGCGGATTGCCGTCCTGGTGCCCTGCTACAATGAGGAGGCCGCGGTCGCGACCGTCGTGCGCGGTTTTAGCCAGGCGCTGCCGTCCGCGAAGGTCTATGTCTACGACAACAATTCGAGGGACCG
>Ga0153954_1000121_pt1 | contig 69859 bp, 71 predicted proteins | sample TSFL038MetaG_FD_102277 | JGI IMG/M metagenome (GOLD analysis project Ga0153954, IMG submission 102277) | Attine ant fungus gardens microbial communities from Florida, USA - TSFL038 MetaG | ecosystem: Host-associated > Fungi > Mycelium > Unclassified | place: USA: Florida, Wekiwa Springs State...
AGCACCGCGGCCGGCCCCACCAGCGACCCGACCGGAATGTCGAGAATGCTGGTGATCTGGACGGCGACCATCACGCACAGCAGCACCACCGACACCCACGAGATCACCGAAGCGACCGCCTGGCGGTGCTTGGAGGCCTCCGAGCGCACGAGCGCGTCGCTGGCCGCAAAGCCCCGTTCCAGCCGCCGGGTGACGCGCCGCGCCGCCCAGGTGATGAACCGCGAGGCCAGCGCCGCCCCGATCAGCAGCAGGACGATCCGCAAGCCCTTGGTGATGACCCACTCGCCGATCTCACCGCGCCACAACTCATGCCAGCGCTGTCCCGGGGAGAAGGCCAAGACCATGCGCTCAGTCGCCTTCAGGCCTGTTGCGCCAGCGGATTCCGGCCTCGAGAAATCCGTCGATGTCACCGTCGAGCACGGCGGCCGGGTTGCCGACTTCGTATTCGGTGCGCAGGTCCTTGACCATCTGGTACGGGTGCAGCACGTAGGAGCGCATCTGGTTGCCCCACGAGCTGCCGCCGTCGCCCTTGAGCGCGTCCATCTCGGCGCGCTCCTCGGACCGCTTGCGTTCCATCAGCTTGGCCTGCAGCACCCGCATCGCCGAAACCTTGTTCTGCAGCTGCGACTTTTCGTTCTGGCAGGTGACGACGATCCCGGTGGGGATGTGGGTGAGTCGCACCGCCGAGTCGGTGGTGTTCACCGACTGTCCGCCCGGCCCGCTGGAGCGGTAGACGTCGACCCGGACATCACCCTCGGGGATGTCGATGTGGTCGGTGGTCTCCACCACCGGCAGCACCTCGACCTCGGCGAACGATGTCTGCCGGCGCCCCTGGTTGTCGAACGGGCTGATCCGCACCAGCCGGTGGGTGCCCTGCTCCACCGAGAGGGTGCCGTAGGCGAAGGGCGCGTGCACCGCGAAGGTGGCGCTCTTGATCCCGGCCTCTTCGGCGTAGGAGGTGTCGAACACCTCGACGCCGTACTTGTGCTGCTCGGCCCAGCGGATATACATCCGCATCAGCATCTCGGCCCAGTCCGCGGCGTCCACACCGCCCGCACCGGAGCGGATCGTCACCAACGCCTCGCGCTCGTCGTACTCACCCGAGAGCAGGGTGCGGACTTCCATGGCGTCGATGTCCTCGCGCAACCTGGCCAGTTCAGCGTCGGCATCGGCGACCGCTTCAGTCTGGCTGGCGCCGGTTTCTTCGGCCGCCAACTCATAGAGCACCGGGAGGTCGTCGACGCGTTGGCGCAGCTCCTCCACCCGGCGCAGCTCGGCCTGGGCGTGTGACAGCTCGCTGGTCACCTTCTGGGCGCGCGTCTGGTCATCCCACAGATTCGGGTCAGACGCGTCGCGCTCAAGGTCGGTGATGCGGCTGCGCAGTCCGTCGACATCCAGCACCCGCTCCACCGTGGTCAAAGTGGTGTCGAGGGCGGCGATGTCGGGCTGGCGGTCTGGTTCCACGTTTATCGAGGTTACCGGCGGCCCTTGGCGTGCGACCTCTAGCATCGGGGTTACGCGGGTGCATGAACGACTTCCGACTCCGAAAGAAGGTTCGAGGATGCGGCCCTACCACGTCGCGATCGTCGGCTCCGGCCCCTCCGGCTACTTCGCTGCGGCATCGCTGCTCAAGCTGGCCGCCGGCGGTGAGGTCGACGTGCGCGTCGACATGCTGGAGATGCTGCCGACGCCGTGGGGCCTGGTGCGCTCGGGGGTGGCGCCGGATCACCCGAAGATCAAGTCGATCAGTGCGCAGTTCGAGAAGACCGCCGCCGATCCGCGGTTCCGGTTCTACGGCAACGTCACCGTCGGCGAGCACGTGCTGCCCGAGGAACTGGCCGAGCGCTACGACGCGGTGATCTACGCGATCGGCGCGCAGTCGAATCGGCAACTGGGCATTCCCGGGGAGGACCTTGCCGGCAGCGTCGCCGCGGTGGACTTCGTCGGCTGGTACAACGCCCACCCGCACTTCACCGATCACGCACCCGACTTGACCTGCAAGCGCGCCATCGTGGTCGGCAACGGCAATGTGGCCCTCGATGTGGCCCGCATCCTGGTCAGTCAGCCCGACGAACTGCGCCGCACCGACATCGCCGACCACGCGCTGGATCTGCTCGGTCCCCGCGGCATCGAGGAAGTGGTGATCGTCGGTCGGCGCGGCCCGCTGCAGGCCACGTTCACCAGTCCGGAACTACGCGAGCTCGGCGATCTCAAGGGACTCGACGATGTCGACGTGGTGATCGACGCGGCCGAGTTCGCCGACATCACCGACGAGGACATCGAGGCGGCCGCCAAACATCCCAAGCAGAACGTCAAGGTGCTTCGCACCTATGTCGGCCGCGAACTGCGACCGGGCCATCGCCGAATCGTGTTCCGGTTCTGCACCTCTCCGATCGAGATTCGCGGCGACGGCCGGGTCGAGGAAATCGTGTTGGGGCGCAACGAGCTGACCACCGACGAGCAGGGCCGGGTCAGCGCCCACGACACCGGTGAGCGTGAGATTCTGCCGGCCCAGCTGGTGGTGCGTTCGGTCGGATATCGCGGCGTGCCGATGCCGGGATTGCCGTTCGACGAACGCAGCTGCACCATTCCGCACACCGACGGGCGCATCGAAGGCACCAGCAATCAGTACGTGGTCGGGTGGATCAAGCGTGGCCCGTCAGGGGTGATCGGTTCCAACAAGAGCGATTCGCAGGCCACCGTCGACACCCTCGCCGCCGATCTGGCCTCCCGGGCAGCGCAGGCCGGGCTTCCCGACGTCGACGCCGACTACGAGGCGCAACTGCACCGGTGGTTGCTGTCTCGTCAGCCCGAACTGGTCACCGCCGAGCACTGGCAGCTGATCGACGCCCATGAGCGCTCCGCCGGTGAGCCGCACGGCCGCCCCCGGGTCAAGCTGGCCGACGTCGCCGAGATGCTGCGGATCGGGCACGGGCCGGGCGCCGCCGAGTCCTGCCCGGACTGTGATGGCGCGGGCCTGACGTCTTACCCGGTGCCGTTGCCGGAATCGCAGTCGCACTGAACGGGATTGTCAATCCCCCGGTGCGCCGGTCAGATTCCAGTTGTCCGGATTGCGCGGTGAATACCGCACCGGCAGCAGATCACCCACGCTCGGCCATTTGCTGACGTCGACCGCGTATCGCTGATAGACCTCGTGCTCATCGATCGTGGGTCCGTGCAGGACGCCGGTGATGGTGACGTATTGCGCGCCGGTTTCCTCGGGCCGCGGACTGACGCCGGTGACCAGCACGGTGCCCTCCTGAGCGCCCGCGCCCGGCCCCGAGCGCAGGAACCGCGGCGCCAGGAACACCGCCAGAATCGCCAGTAGCAACAGCAGTGCCCCAAACTCCCACATGCGGTCATGGTAGGACTTTCGCCATGGCGCAGATCAACGACAATCTCGAAGACGACCTCACCCTGGCCCTGGCCCTGGCAGGCCGGGCGGACGAAATCACCCTGGCGCGGTTCGGTGCGCTGGACCTACGAGTCGACACCAAGCCCGACCTGACTCCGGTGACCGACGCCGACCAGGCGGTCGAAACCGCACTGCGCGAGGTGTTGGTCGCTGAGCGTGCCGACGACCAGATCCTCGGCGAGGAATTCGGGGGCACCGCCACTTTCACTGGGCGCCAATGGATCATCGACCCGATCGACGGCACCAAGAACTTCGTGCGCGGGGTGCCGGTCTGGGCAACCCTGATCGCGCTGCTCGAAGACGGCGTGCCGATCCTCGGTGTGGTCAGCGCCCCGGCGTTGCACCGGCGCTGGTGGGCGACGCGCGGCCAGGGCGCATTCGGGTCCGTCGCCGGCGCTCCGGCCCTGCAGTTGTCGGTGTCTTCGGTGGCCGATGTGGGCTCCTCGAGCCTGACGTTCGCCGGGCTCAACTATTGGGGCCCACGCGGCCTGCGGGAGCAGTTCCTGGGTCTGACCGAGGCGGTGTGGCGGGCACGCTCGTACGGCGATTTCTGGGCGTACTGCTTGGTCGCCGAGGGCGCCGTGGACGCAGCCATCGAGCCGGCGGTGTCGGTGTGGGATCTGGCCGCCGTCGACATCCTGGTGCGAGAAGCGGGCGGGGTGTTCACCGACCTGTCCGGTAACCCGGGTCCGCACGGCAACTGCGCCGTGGCCGCCAACCCCGGCCTGCACCAGCAGGTGCTGGCGGCGTTGACCCCGGAGTAGTCGAACGTCCGGCGGGGGCCGGCTGACGACTTCGTCACACCTTACTTTTGAGTTAACTTACTTCGGAGTAAGGTGCCCTCATCGATACCTTCCCTCGAGTGAGGCTCTGACATGACTGATATCGCCCCCGCCACCAACGGCTCAAAGGTCCGGCTCAACAGCCGCGCCAGCGGCGTCGGGTCGGCTCCGCACAAGCGCAGCCCGATGGCGGCCGCACTGTCGCTGGTCACGCCACTGGTCAGCCAGGACTTTCTGGACCGCTACCGCCTGCGGCAGCCGCTCAACAAGGGGCTGAACTACGGCGTCAAGACGGTGTTCTCCGTCGCCGGAGCCTCCACCCGCCAGTTCAAGAAGGTCCAGGGCCTGGGCAAGGCGCCGGCACGACTCAGCGCCCCCGAAGGCGCCAAAGGCGCCAAAGGCGCTGACTACTTCGACCTGACCCCCGATGACGACCAGCAGATGATCATCGACACGGTCGAGGAGTTCGCCGCCGAGCTGCTGCGCCCGGCGGCCCACGACGCCGACGAGGCCCTCGACTACCCGCGCGAGCTGCTCGGCAAGGCAGCCGAACTGGGCATCACGGCGATCAACATCCCCGAAGACTTCGACGGGATCGCCGCACACCGCTCCGCGGTCACCAACGCGCTGGTCGCCGAGGCGCTGGGCTACGGCGACATGAGCCTGGCGCTGCCGATCCTGGCTCCCGGCGGGGTGGCTTCGGCGTTGACCCATTGGGGCAGCGCCGACCAGCAGGCCACCTACCTGCCTGAGTTCGCCGGCGAGAAGGTTCCTCAGGCCTGCGTCGCGATCGTCGAGCCGCACCCGTTGTTCGACCCGACCAACCTCAAGACCACCGCGGTGCGTACGCCCAGCGGCTACCGGCTCGACGGCGTGAAGTCGCTGGTGGTGGCCGCCGCCGACGCCGAGCTGTTCATCGTGGCCGCCCAGCTGAACGGCAAGGCCGCACTGTTCATCGTCGAGTCCTCAGCGCCGGGCCTGACGGTCAAGGCCGATGCCAGCATGGGGCTTCGCGCCGCCGCCCTGGGCCAGCTCGAGCTGAACAAGGTGTCGGTCCCCCTGACCGCCCGCCTCGGCGAGGACGCCGCGACCGATGCGGACTACTCGCAGGCCATCGCACTTTCCCGGTTGGGTTGGGCAGCGCTGGCGGTCGGCACCAGCCACGCGGTGCTCGACCACGTGATGCCCTACATCAAGGAGCGCGAGGCGTTCGGCGAGCCGATCGCCAACCGCCAGTCGGTGGCTTTCATGTGCGCCAACATCGCCATCGAGCTCGACGGGCTGCGGCTGCTGACCTGGCGCGGCGCGTCGCGGTGCGACCAGGGACTGCCGTTCATCCGAGAGGCCGCGCTGGCCAAGCGGATCGCGACCGACAAGGGCATGCAGATCGGCCTGGACGGGGTGCAGCTCCTGGGCGGGCACGGCTACACCAAGGAGCACCCGGTCGAGCGGTGGTACCGGGATCTGCGAGCCCTCGGCATCGCCGAGGGTGTCCTGGTCATCTGAGTCCTCTGAGCCGCCCAGCCAACTCCGCTGCGAACACGAAAGTCTGATCATGGCAATCAATCTGGAACTGCCCCGCAAAATGCAAGAGGTCATCGAGATGACCCACGCCGGGGCCGCTGAACTGCTGCGCCCCATCTCGCGCAAGTACGACGCGCGCGAGCATGCCTATCCGCTTGAGCTGGACACCCTGGAATCCCTGTTCGACGGGGTCTCGGGCGTCGGCGGCAGTGCGATGGCCGGCGCCGAGGCCTTCCGCGACGCCGGCGCGCAGACCGGCAACCGCAACGCCTCCAACATGGCGGCAATGCTGCAGGTGCTCGAGATGAGCTGGGGCGATGTGGCTTTGATGCTGTCGGTCCCCTACCAGGGCCTCGGCAATGCGGCGATCTCCGGTGTGGCGACCGATGAACAGCTCGCTCGGCTGGGCAAGGTGTGGGCCGCAATGGCCATCACCGAGCCGAGCTTTGGCTCCGACTCGGCGGCGGTGACCACGACGGCCACCCTCGACGGCGACGAGTACGTGATCAACGGCGAGAAGATCTTCGTCACCGCCGGTTCGCGATGCACCCACATCGTGGTGTGGGCGACGCTGGACAAGGCGCTGGGGCGGGCGGCCATCAAGTCGTTCGTCGTGCCGCGCGAGCACCCCGGTGTGATCGTGGAGCGTTTGGAGCACAAGCTCGGTATCAAGGCCTCCGACACCGCGGTGATCCGGTTCGACAACGCCCGCATCCCCAAGGACAACCTGCTGGGCAGCCCGGAGATCAACACCGAGAAGAGCTTCTCCGGGGTCATGGAGACCTTCGACAACACCCGGCCCATCGTGGCCGCGATGGCGGTCGGGGTCGCGCGCGCCGCACTCGAGGAGCTGCGCAAGATGCTCACCGCCGCCGGCATCGAGATCTCCTACGACAAGCCGGCACACGCCCAGAGCGCACCGGCCGCGGAATTCCTGCGCATGGAGGCCGATTGGGAGTCGGCGAACCTGCTGACGCTGCGCTCGGCGTGGCAGGCCGACAACAACATCCCCAACTCCAAAGAGGCATCGATGGGCAAGGCCAAGGCCGGCCGAGTCGCCAGCGACATCACCCTCAAGGCCGTTGAAATGGCTGGGACCCTGGGCTACTCCGAGCAGATGCTGCTGGAGAAGTGGAGCCGCGACTCGAAGATCCTCGACATCTTCGAGGGCACCCAGCAGATCCAGCTGTTGGTGGTGGCCCGCCGGCTGCTGGGCCTGTCGTCGGCCGAACTGAAGTAGCGCCCCCACTTTTCGCTGAGCAGACACAGAATCGCACCCGCGGGTCCCCGCGGGTGCGATTCTGTGTCTGCTCGCGCGGGACTTGCACTCTTGCCGCGGATCAAAACAAAAAGTAACGTTACTTTTAATTTTGATCCGATATCCGCATGAGCTTCCCAGGAGTCGCCGATGGAATCCTTCGTCCACCTGCGCAAAGGCACCACGCCGCATCGTCTGCACGCCGACCTCGACGGCCTCAAGGACGATGAACTGGGCCGCGGCGGCTTCACCGGCCGCACCGCCAACATGTACCGGCGCAACGACCCGACCGCCTATCGCGCCGAAGGGCCGCTGCGGCCCGTCGACGTGCTCGCCGCACTCCTGCAGCCGACCGACGCCACCGACGCCGCCGGCGATCCGCTGCTGCTGTTCAGCAACGCCGACTGCCGCATCCGGCTGTCCCGGCGCTCGGCCCCAATGCCGTTTCACATCCGCTACGTCGACGGCGACCTGCTCTGCTTCGTGCATGCCGGGTCCGGGCTGCTGGAAACCGAATTCGGCCCGCTGGACTACCGCGAGGGCGACTGGCTGTATCTGCCCAAGGCGACCACCTGGCGACAGCTACCCGCGGCCGAAACGACGCTGCTCATGATCGAGGCCACCGATGAATTCCGGGTTCCATCACCCGGTCCGCTCGGCCGGCACTTCCCGTTCGACCCCTCCTTGATCGTCATCCCGAATCCGGCCCCCTTCAACCCAGATCCGTTCGACGACGGGCGCGACAGCTACGAAGTCCGGCTGATCCATGACGGCGGCCCGACAACGCTTCACTACCAACACAATCCGCTCGACGTCGAAGGCTGGCGCGGCGACAACTTCGCGTTCTCGTTCAACATCGCCGACTACAACGTGGTGACGTCTGACAGCGTGCATCTGCCCCCGACGGTGCACCTGTTCATGCAGGCCACCGGGGTATACGTGATGAACTTCCTGCCCAAGCCCGCCGAAGGGGTGGCAGGCACCGAACGCACACCCTGGTATCACCGCAACGTCGACTTCGACGAAATCGCGTTCTTCCACGGCGGCTCGCTCTACGGGATCCCGATGCCACCCGGCCTGATCAGCCACGCCCCGCAAGGCGTGCATCACGGTGCGCCGGAGAAGGCCCGCGAACGGTCACGCCGAAAATTCGACGACTACCAGCGGGTGGACTGGCAGGTCATCGCCATCGACACTCGCCGCCGCCTCATCCCCTCCCCCGCAGTTCTCGCCGCCGACCTAGGACAGCACGCATGACCGCCAAACACGATTACGAGCGAATCCCCTACCTGATTGCCTACCAGAACAATTCGGGTGTCCGTGACGTCTACGGCGGGGTCGCCGAGCTGGTGGTGTTGGAGAGCTACCTGCTGCGGCCCAAGGACACGCCGAGCGACACCGTGCTGGTGTTCATGCACCCGATCGGCGGCGGCGCCTACCTTCCGATGGTCAATGCCCTGGCCCGCGCCGGGCACCACGTCATCTACTGCAACAGTCGATTCCGCGGCACCGACTCGGCGCTGCTGATGGAGAAGGTGGTCGAAGACCTCGGCCAGTGCATCTCCGACGCCAAGAACCGGCTCGGCTACGCCAAGGTGGTGCTGGCCGGATGGAGTGGCGGCGGTTCGTTGTCGCTGTTCTACCAACAGCAGGCCCAGCACCCGACGGTGACGGCCAGCCCATCCGGGGACGGCCCCGACCTGACCAAGCTGAACCTGATCCCCGCCGACGGCGTGATGCTGCTGGCCGCCCACATCAGCCGCCACGGCACGCTGACCGAATGGCTGGACGCCTCGATCCTCGACGAGTCCGACCCGACCAAACGCGACCCGGAACTGGACCTCTACAACCCGGACAACCCCAACCAGCCGCCCTACAGCGCCGAATTCCTGGACCGCTACCGGGCCGCCCAGATCGACCGCAATCGCCGGATCACCGCCTGGGTCAAGGCGAAGCTCGCCGAGTTCACCGAGGCCGGCCTGCCCGATCAGGAGTTCGGCTTCGTCGTGCACGGCACCATGGCCGACCCGCGCTGGCTGGATCCGACGGTCGACCCCAACGACCGCACCCCCGGCAGCTGCTACCTGGGTGAGCCCGCGGTGGTGAACATGAGCCCCGTGGGGTTGGCGCGATTCTGCACGCTGCGCAGCTGGCTGTCGCAGTGGAGCTACGACGACGCCCACGGCGACGGGGTGGACTGCGGCGGCGACATCGCGGTGCCCACCCTGGTGATCGGCAACATGGCCGATGACGCCTGCACACCCAGCCACACCCGCCGGCTCTTCGAGGCGATCGGCACCAGCGACAAGCAGATGCACGAAATCCCCGGCGCCAACCACTATTACGCCGGGCTGGATCAGCGCGACGCGCTGCGACAGGCCGTAACGATCGTCAGTGATTGGCTGGCCCAGCATGATTTCGTAGGCTCGTCGGCATGAACACCGCCACTGGTGCGCTGGACGGCATCCGGGTTCTGGAGCTCGGCACGCTGATCTCCGGGCCGTTCGCCGGGCGACTGCTCGGCGACATGGGCGCCGAGGTCATCAAGATCGAGCTGCCCGGCAAACCCGACCCGCTGCGCACCTGGGGACAGGCCGAGCTCGACGGGCACCACTTTTTCTGGACCGTGCACGCCCGCAACAAGAAGGCCGTCACCCTCGACCTGCGTACCGAACGCGGCCGGGAGCTGTTCCTCGATCTCGTCGACAAGTCCGACATCGTGGTGGAGAACTTTCGCCCCGGCACGCTGGAGCGCTGGGACCTGGGCTTTGACGTGCTGCGTCAGCGCAATAAGGGCATCATTCTGGTGCGGGTCTCCGGCTACGGGCAGACCGGGCCGGACGCCCACAAGGCCGGTTATGCCTCGGTCGCCGAGGCAGCCAGCGGGCTGCGACACATGAACGGTTTTCCCGGCGGCCCGCCGCCACGGCTGGCCCTGTCCCTTGGCGACAGCCTCGCCGGCATGTTCGCCGCCCAAGGTGCGCTGGCGGCGCTCTACCGTCGCACGGTCACCGGCGAAGGCCAGGTGGTCGATGTCGCCCTCACCGAATCCTGCTTGGCCATCCAGGAATCCACCATCCCCGACTACGACGTCGGTGGCGTGGTCCGCGGGCCGTCGGGCACCCGGCTGGAAGGCATCGCCCCGTCGAACATCTATCAGTCGGCCGATGGCAGCTGGGTGGTGATCGCCGCCAACCAGGACAGCGTGTTCGCCCGGCTGTGCCAGGCCATGGGACGACCAGAGCTCACAGCCGACCCGCGGTTCGCCGATCACGGAGCGCGCGGACGCAATCAGGACGAGTTGGACGCGATCATCGGTGAATGGGCGGCGCAGCGAGCGCCCGACACCATCATCGCGACGCTGAGCGACGCCGGGGTGATCTCCGGCCCCATCAACACCGTCGCCGAGGTCGTCAAAGACCCGCAACTGTGGGCGCGCGGCATGCTCGCCGAGCATTGGGACGAAGGCGCTGAGCGCACCGTGCTGGGTCCCGGTGTCATGCCCGTGCTCTCGGAGAGCCCGGGCACCATCCGCAACGCCGGATCGGCGCGGCCCGGCCAGCACAACGACGAGGTCTACGCCGGTCTGCTCGGCAAGACCAGCGAAGAGGTCGACGCCCTACGCACCGCGGGGGTGCTGTGAACACACTGCCCGGCCAAGTCACGATCCGCGAGGTCGCACTACGCGACGGTCTACAGATCGAAGCACCGATCCCGTTGAGCGCCAAGCTCGAACTGCTGGCCGCGATCGCCGCGACCGGCGTGCGCGAAGTCGAGGTGACCTCCTTCGTCTCCCCGACCAAAGTCCCGGCCCTCGCCGATGCCGCCGAGCTGGCCGCCGAGCTGTGGCGCTACCCCGAACTGGAGTTCTCCGCCCTGGTCGCCAGCCCCGGTGGCGCATCCCGGGCGGTAGCCGCCGGCCTGAAGTCCATCGAGTACGTGGTGTGCGCCTCGGATGCCTTCAGTACCGCCAACGTCGGACGCCCCACGGCAGCCGCCGTCGCCGCCATCGCCGACATCGCCGGTATCGCCCATGACGCCGGCGCGTCGGTGGAAGTCATCATCGCCACCGCATGGGACTGCCCGTTCGACGGCCCGACCGAACCCGGGCGCGTCACCGATATCGCGGCCTCGGCAACCGCTTTCGGGGTCGACCGGATCGCCATCGCCGACACCATCGGCACGGCCACCCCTCGGCGCGTCACCGATCTGATCAAGGCGGTGCAGCCGATCATCGGCGACATCGCGCTGGGAGCGCACTTCCACAACACCCGCGGATCCGGACTGGCCTGCGCCTACGCGGCGGTTCAGACGGGAATCACCCGGCTCGACGCCTCGGCCGGCGGCCTGGGAGGTTGTCCGTTCGCTCCTGGCGCCACCGGCAATATCGCCACCGAGGACCTGGTCTACCTGCTCGGTGACTGCGGCATCGACACCGGTATCGACCTGGATGCCGCCATCGCCGCGGCCGGTGTGGCCAGCACAGTCGTCGGCCACGGGCTGCCCAGCGCCCTGTTGGCCGCCGGAGACCGGAAGCGGCTCTGAGCGCCCCGATGTCCACCCAGCGTGAGCTCAGTTCCAAGGGACGCCTGACGCGCGATGCGATCGAGCAGGCCGCCCGAGAACTGTTCGCCGAAAGCGGGTTTCACGGCACCACACTGGCCGACATCACGTCGGCCGCCGGAAAGTCCACGGCAGTGCTGTACCGGTATTTTCGTGACAAGGAAGATCTGCTGGCCGCGTTGGCCGAGTCGTTTCTCACCCAGGTGGTCGAGCCTTCCGGACTCAAGATGCGGCTGCCGGAGTCGCCGGAGGACACCGAATTCTTCTCATCGGTGGTCAGTGCCTACTGGGCAATGTTCAAACCGAACATCGGCGTCATGATCGCGGTCGCACAGCTGGCGGCGACCAGTGAACGGTTCGCCGCACTGCAGAACGAGTTCCGACGGTTCGGTATGGAAATCGTCGCCGCCTCGGTGCGACGCGCACAGCAGCAGGGTTATGGCCGCGAGCTCGACCCCGACCACATCGCGGCGGCCATCGCGCTGCTGTTCGAGAATTTCACCGTCGTGTTCGTCGGCCCGTCGGGGCCGGGATGGCGGATCAGTGACAGCGATGCCATCGAGACGCTGTCGACGATCTGGAGAAAGACCCTGTACGGCCTTTGACCCCTGCTAGCTGAAGGAACCGCTATGGATTTCACACTGCCCGAACACCTTCCCGGGGTGCTCGCCGAGATGGACGACTTCATCGAGCGCGAGATCGCGCCACTGCAAACCGAGCACATGCAGTATTTCGACCACCGGCGCGAGTTCGCCCGCACCGATGTGGAACGTGGCGGCATCCCGCGACGTGAGTGGGAGGAACTGCTCGATGAGATGCGCCGCCGCGCCGATTCCGCCGGCTGGCTGAGGTACGGATTGCCGGCCTCCCTGGGCGGCCGGGACGGAACCAACGTCGACATGGCAGTGATCCGGGAACACCTGGCGCACAAGGGCCTCGGCCTGCACAACGATCTGCAGGACGAGTCGTCGATCGTCGGGAACTTCCCGCAGGTGATCATGATGGAGCGGTTCGGCACCGACGAGCAGCGCCGTGAGTTCTCCCAGGCCATGATCACCGGTGAGCGGTCGATGGCATTCGGCTTGACCGAACCGGACCACGGCTCGGATGCGACCTGGCTGGAAACCCGCGCCGAGCTCGACGGTGACACCTGGGTGATCAACGGCGCCAAGCGGTTCAACACCGGCGTACATCGGGCCACCCACGACTTGGTGTTCGCCCGCACGTCCGGCGAGGCGGGCTCGGCGCGCGGCATCACCGCGTTCCTGGTCCCCACCGATACCCCAGGATTCACCATCCCGTTCTACTGGTGGACCTTCAACATGCCCACCGACCACGGCGAGGTCGAACTCCGCAATGTGCGGGTGCCCGCCGAGGCGGTGCTCGGCGAGGTCGACGGCGGGCTGGACGTGGCCCAGACGTTCCTGCACGAAAACCGGATCCGCCAGGCCGCCTCCAGCCTGGGCGCCGCGCAGTACTGCATCGACCGCTCCGCCGAATACGCCCGGCAACGCATCGTGTTCGGCAAGCCGCTGTCGGTCAATCAGGCTGTGCAGTGGCCGTTGGCCGAATTGCAGACCGAGGCCCAGATGGTGCGACTGCTGGTGAACTATGCGGCTTGGCACCTGGACCGCGACCACCACCTGGAGGTTTCCGACAAGGTGTCGATGGCCAACTACCGCGCCAACCGGCTGGTGTGCGAGGCGGCCGATCGCGCCATCCAGATCCACGGTGGAATCGGCTACACCCGCCACGAGCAGTTCGAGCACATCTACCGCCACCACCGCCGGTACCGGATCACCGAGGGTGCCGAGGAGATCCAGATCCGGCGGGTCGCGCAGCGACTGTTCGGGTTCGATAGGCGGCCATGAAACCGGGTGCGCGTTCCGATCAGCTCGCCGACCGGCTGGCCGATGTGCTGACGCCGGCCTTGGGGCCCGTCACAGTCGAAGACCTACGCGCCCTGACCGGCGGCGCCAGCCGCGTCACCTGGGCTTTCGACGCTGTCACGGGCACCCAGGAGCGGCGGCCGCTGATTCTGCGCACCGGGCCGCTCGAAGAGCTCTACGCCTCTATGGAGCTCGAGGCACTCGCGCAGCGCGCCGCAGGTCAGGCCGGGGCTCCGGTACCCAACGTCCTGGTCGCCAATAATTCCCCTGCGGCACTGGGGAACCCGTACCTGATCTGCGACCTGATCGATGGCGAGACTGTCGTTCGCCGCATCGAGCGCCAGCTCGATGACGCCGGACGCGAACAACTGCTGCGCCAGTGCGCGCAGGCGCTGGCCGCCATCCATCGAGCCGACCCTGCCGGCGTCGCCCTGAGTGCCGAAGACCAACTGTCCGCGTGCCGCGCCCAGCTCGACGCCATGCCCGACACCACCGCTGTCTTCGAGTGGGCGTTTCGGCGGCTGGCCGCCGATCGTCCGCCGCCGGTGCCGGCGCAGCTGGTCCACGGTGATTTCCGGATGGGCAACCTCATGGTCTCCGGCGGCGGTGACCTGGCCGCCGTGCTGGACTGGGAGCTGGTGCACCTCGGCGACGGTTGCGAAGACTTGGCCTGGTTCTGTCTGCGAGCCTGGCGGTTCGGCGCGCCCCTGGAGCGCGCGGCCGGCGGACTCGGCACCATCGACGCCCTTCTGGCCGCCTATGAGCAGGCCAGCGAGCACTGCGTCGATCCGGAGCGGTTCGACTGGTGGCTGCTGCTGGGCACGCTGCGGTGGGGCATCATCTGCCGTTACCAGGCACAGCGTCACCTCAGCGGTCAAACCCGTTCGGTGGAGCTGGCAACTATCGGTCGGCGGGTCTCCGAATCCGAATGGGACGTATTGCGCCTGCTCGATGGAGTCCGGCCGTGAGCGCCGGGCGCCGCCCCACCGCGGCCGAACTGATTGCCGCGGTCACCGAGTTCCTCGACACTTCGCTGGTCAATCGCGACGAACACGCCGGCACCGATAGCCAGGTCAGGTTTCACGCGCGAGTGGCGGCCAACGCACTGCGTATCGTCGAGCGGGAGTTACGCGACACCACCGGCGGCGTCGTCACCGAAACACTCGCCGGGCTGGGATTCGCCGATGAGGCAGAGCTGGCCGCCGCCATTCGGGCCGGCGATCTCGATGACCGGCCCGAGGCGCTCACCGCCTGCCTGTACACCCTGGTGGAGCACCGGCTGGCGATCGACCATCCGGGATACGCCCAATAGCCGCTAGAGTTCCTGCGCGACAATCACTTCGACGGCGCTGCGCCAAACCTGATGTATCGGCAAGACCTGCGCAGTAGCATCTGGACCGTGCCCGACTCCAATGCCGCGCTGCGAATCCTTGTCTACAGTGACGACGCCGCGACCCGTGCACGGGTTACGACCGCGTTGGGTAAGCGGCTGCACCCGGACCTACCGGAGCTGAATTACGTCGAGGTCGCAACCGAGCCGGTCGTGATCCGACAGATGGATGCCGGTGGAATCGACCTGGCCATTCTGGACGGCGAGGCCGTCCCGGCCGGCGGGATGGGCATCTGCAAACAGCTCAAAGACGAGATCACGCCGTGCCCGCCGATCCTGGTGCTGATCGGCCGCGCCGACGACGTCTGGCTGGCCAAATGGTCACACGCCGACGCCGCGGTGTCCCACCCGATTGACCCCATGGAATTGAGCCATGCGGTGCTGGGCCTTTTGCGCACGCCGACGCCGCACTAAGCCGCCGGTCCCAGCTTCACCTCTCCTCCGTCGAGCCTCGCTGAACCGCTGCGTTCATACGCCGGCCCCAGCTTCACCTCTCCTCCGTCGAGCCTCGCTGAACCGCTGCGTTCATACGCCGGTCCCAGCTTCACCTCTCCTCCGTCGAGCCTCGCTGAGCCGCCGGGGTTAGGGCAGCCTCAGAGGCGAATTCCCCTGTCGCCGTTACCGCTACAGGTGATGCCCGTCACAGTTGTCGGCAATTTCGAATTCTTCCCAACCGCCTCGTGACAGCGGGCTAGGCTGTGCCTGAAGTCACATCGGCGCCCGGAAGGGAACTACGTCACTGAGCATGAACCTCTACCTGCCGATCCTGGTCCTCGCCGCGCTAGCCGCCGGTTTCGCCGTATTTTCCGTGGTCGCCACCACTCTGGTGGGTCCCTCGCGCTACAACCGGTCGAAACTTGAAGCCTACGAGTGCGGCATCGAACCCACAGACCAGCCGGTCAGCGGGCCGCATGCCCCGTCTGGGCAGCGATTCCCGGTGAAGTACTACCTGACCGCGATGCTGTTCATCGTCTTCGACATCGAGATCGTTTTTCTCTACCCCTGGGCAGTTGCCTTCGACGGGCTCGGAGTGTTCGCCCTCATCGAAATGGTGCTGTTCGCCGTCATCGTGTTCGTCGCCTACGCCTACGTCTGGCGGCGCGGCGGTCTGAACTGGGATTGAGTGGGAGTAGGCGGGCTTAAGACATGGGATTAGAAGAGCAGCTGCCGAGCGGACTCCTGCTGTCCACCGTGGAAGACCTGGCCGGGTATTTCCGCACCGGGTCACTGTGGCCGGCGACCTTCGGCCTGGCCTGTTGCGCCATCGAGATGATGTCGACGATGGCGCCCGACTACGACCTGTCCCGGTTCGGAATGGAAGTGTTCCGGGCCTCACCGCGCCAGGCCGATCTGATGATCGTCGCGGGCCGGGTCAGCCAGAAGATGGCACCGGTGCTGCGCCAGATCTACGACCAGATGGTGGAACCCAAATGGGTGCTGTCGATGGGCGTGTGTGCGTCGTCGGGCGGAATGTTCAACAACTACGCGATCGTGCAGGGGGTAGACCATGTCGTCCCGGTCGACATCTACCTGCCCGGATGTCCGCCCCGGCCGGAGATGCTGATGTACGCAATCCTCAAGCTGCACGAGAAGATTCGCTCAATGCCGTTGGGCGCTAACCGCGAGCAGGTGATCACCGCGACCGAAGAGGCAGCCCTGTCGGCCCCGTCCACCTGGGAGTTGAGGGGGTTGCTGCGGTGAGCGAATCGAGCGGTGCGGGCCGAAACGGCCCCGAAGATGTGATCAAAATCCGCCATGGCCTGTTCGGCGCGACGGGCACCGGCGACACGTCCGGATACGGGCGCCTCGTGACCGAAGTCGCCCTCCCCGGCGAGACCCCACGGCCCTATGGTGGCTACTTCGACGAGCTCGTCGACACTCTCACCGCCGCCCTGCAGCGCAACGGAATCGAATTCGCCGACGCCGTCGAGAAAGTCGTGGTGTACCGCGACGAACTGACCCTCTACGTCCCTCGTGCGCAGCTGCCGGCGGTGGCCCAGCTGCTGCGGGACGAGCCGGCGCTGCGCTTCGAGCTGAGCCTCGGGGTCTCCGGGGTGCACTACCCCGGCGACGCCGACCGCGAGTTGCACGCGGTGTATCCACTGCGATCCATCACCCACAACCGCCGCGTCCGCCTGGAAGTGACTGCCCCCGATGCGGATCCGCACATTCCGTCGCTGTTCGCGATCTACCCCACCACCGACTGGCATGAACGGGAGACCTACGACTTCTTCGGGATCATCTTCGACGGCCACCCGTCGCTGACCCGGATCGAGATGCCCGACGACTGGCACGGTCACCCGCAGCGCAAGGACTACCCATTGGGCGGCATCCCGGTCGAGTACAAGGGCGCGCAGATACCGCCGCCGGACCAGCGGAGGGCTTACAAGTAATGAGCACCGACACGCCGCACACCGTCCTCAACGTCGGTGGGCAGGAATGGGATCAGGTCGTCGAGGCCGCCAAGGCCGCAGATCCCGGCGAACGCATCGTCGTCAACATGGGCCCCCAGCACCCGTCCACACATGGCGTGCTGCGGCTGATTCTCGAGCTCGAGGGTGAGACCGTGACCGAAGCCCGGTGCGGCATCGGCTATCTGCACACCGGCATCGAGAAGAACCTGGAAAGCCGCTACTGGACCCAGGGCGTCACGTTCGTGACCCGGATGGACTACCTGTCGCCGTTCTACAACGAGACCGCTTACTGCCTCGGTGTGGAGAAGCTGCTCGGCATCACCGACGACATCCCCGAGCGTGCCAGCGTCATCCGGGTTCTGATGATGGAGCTCAACCGGATGTCCTCGCACCTGGTCGCGCTGGCGACCGGCGGCATGGAGCTTGGCGCACTCTCGGTGATGTTGTTCGGATTCCGGGAACGGGAGCTGGTGCTCGACATATTCGAGGCGATCACCGGTCTGCGGATGAACCACCAGTACGTCCGGCCAGGCGGGGTGTCGGTCGATCTGCCCGACGACGCAGTCCCGATGATTCGCGACTTCCTCAAGCTGATGCCTAAGCGGCTCAAGGACATCGAAGACCTGCTCACCGAGAACTACATCTGGAAGGCCCGCACCAAGGGGGTGGGCTACCTGGACCTGACCGGGTGCATGGCGCTGGGCATCACCGGTCCGGTGCTGCGCTCGACGGGCCTGCCCTATGACGTGCGACGTGCCGAACCCTACTGCGGTTACCAGGACTACGAGTTCGACGTGATCACCGATGACGGCTGTGATGCCTACGGCCGCTACCTGATCCGCATCGCAGAGATCAAGGAGTCCCTGAAAATCGTCGAACAGTGTGTAGAAAGGTTGGCCAAACTGCACGGAGAGCCGGTAATGGTCACTGACCGCAAGATCGCCTGGCCGGGTGACCTGAAGGTCGGCCCGGACGGGCAGGGCAACTCCCGGGAGCACATCGCCTGGATCATGGGCCACTCGATGGAAGGTCTGATCCACCACTTCAAGCGGGTCACCGAGGATCTGTGGGTGCCGCCGGGACAGGTGTTCGTCTCGGTCGAGTCGCCCCGCGGCGAGCTGGGCGTGCACATGGTCAGCGACGGCGGCACCCGCCCCTACCGGGTGCACTACCGGGATCCGTCGTTCACCAACCTGCAGGCGGTGGCCGCCATGAGCGAGGGCGGGCTGATCGCCGACGTGATCGCCGCGGTCGCCAGCATCGACCCGGTCATGGGCGGAGTGGACCGGTGAGCGCGCCGGGCGGCGAGATCGACAAGGTCGGCGTCAACAAGACCGGGCGCGGCCGGCTGATGCCGCCGACCGCCGGGACCGACGGCACGCGGGTCTTTCTGCAGTTGGGCCGACAGCCCGAGGAGCCCAATCAGTTCAACCACCCCGGCGCTCCCACCACCTACTCCCCCGACGTGCGAGCCCAGCTTGAGTCCGACGCCAAGGAGATCATCGGCCGCTACCCGCAGCCGCGCTCGGCGATCCTGCCGCTGCTGCATCTGGTGCAGTCGCAGGACACCTACGTCACCCCGGCCGGCCTCTCGTTCGTCGCGGAGCTGCTCGGTCTGACCAGCGCCGACGTCGCCGGGGTCGCGTCGTTCTATTCGATGTACCGGCGTGATCCCACCGGCAAGTATCTGGTCGGCGTCTGCACCAACACGCTGTGCGCGGTGATGGGCGGCGATGCCATCTACGAGGGCCTCAAGGAACACCTGGGATTGGAAGACGGGGCCAACGACACCTTGTCGGACGGGTCGATCACCCTGCAGCACATCGAGTGCAACGCCGCCTGCGATTACGCGCCGGTGGTGATGGTCAACTGGGAGTTCTTCGACAACCAGACCCCGGAGTCGGCACGCGAACTGGTCGACAAGTTGCGTGACGACGCCGAGGTACGGCCCACCCGCGGGATGCCGCTGTGCAGTTTCGCCGCCACCGAGCGGATCCTCGCCGGATTCCCCGACGAACGCTCCGACGACGGCCAAGGTGGCGCCGGCGCGGCGACGCTGGCAGGCCTGCAGGTGGCCCGCGAGCACGGGATGACGGCGCCAGAGCCCGGCAGCAACGCCGATAGGGGTGCGAAATGACCCTTACCAAAGGAACACCGCCCGAAGGCACACCGCTGACTCCGGTACTCAGCAGTTACTGGGACGACCCCGAGTCGTGGACGCTTGAGACCTACCGCCGCCACGACGGCTACGCCGGCATGAAGCGCGCACTGGCGATGACGCCCGACGAGGTCATCGAACTGGTCAAGGACTCCGGGTTGCGTGGCCGAGGCGGCGCCGGGTTCTCCACCGGAACCAAGTGGTCCTTTGTCCCCCAGGGCGACGAAGGGGCCGCGGCAAAGCCCCACTATCTGTTGGTCAATGCCGACGAGTCGGAGCCCGGCACCTGCAAGGACATGCCGCTGCTGATGGCGACACCGCACGTGCTGATTGAGGGCATGATCGTGTGCTGCTACGCGATCCGCGCCCGGCACGCCTTCATCTACATCCGCGGCGAAGTGCTGCCGGTGGTGCGCCGGCTGCAGGCCGCGGTCGCCGAGGCGTATGCGGCGGGGCTGCTGGGCACCAACATCGGCGGCAGCGGCTTCGACCTGGACATCACCGTGCACGCCGGAGCAGGTGCCTACATCTGCGGCGAGGAGACCGCACTGATCGAGTCACTGGAGGGCTATCGGGGCCAGCCGCGGCTGCGCCCGCCGTTCCCCGCGGTGGCCGGGCTGTATGCCTCGCCAACGGTGGTCAACAACGTCGAATCGATCGCCAGCGTCCCGTCGATCCTGCGCAACGGCCCGGAGTGGTTCCGGTCCATGGGCACCGAGAAATCGCGCGGTTTCACCCTGTATTCACTGTCCGGGCACGTCAACCGACCCGGCCAGTACGAGGCGCCGCTGGGCATCACGCTGCGCGAACTGCTCGGCTATGCCGGTGGGATACGCGATGGACACCGGCTGAAGTTCTGGACGCCGGGTGGATCGTCGACCCCGATCTTGACCGAGGAGCACCTCGACATCCCGTTGGACTACGAGGGCATGGCGTCGGTGGGATCGATGCTGGGCACCAAGGCATTACAGATCTTCGACGAGACCACCTGCGTGGTGCGCGCAGCCGGACGATGGTCGGAGTTCTATAAGCACGAGTCCTGCGGGAAGTGCACGCCGTGTCGCGAGGGCACCTACTGGCTGGTGCCCATCTACGAACGGCTGGAGGCCGGCCGCGGCACCCCCGAAGACCTCGACACCCTGCTGGACATCGCCGACGTGCTATTCGGAAAGTCCTTCTGCGCCTTGGGCGATGGTGCGGCGATGCCGGTGAAGTCGTCGATCCAGTACTTCCGTGACGAATACATCGCCCACCTCGAGGGGGGCTGCCCGTTCGACCCGAAAGCGAGCATGTTCGTGCCAGGTGGATCCAACGGCGGTGTGGCGTGACGCAAACTTCTGCACCCGACGGCCAGGAGTCGGTGACGCTCACCATCGACGATCAGCAGATCACGGTCCCGAAGGGCACCTTGATCATTCGGGCCGCCGAGCAGTTGGGCATCGAGGTCCCGCGGTTCTGTGACCACCCACTGCTGGACCCGGTGGCCTGGTGCCGGCAGTGCATGGTCGAGGTGGAGGGCCAGCGCAAGCCACAGCCGTCGTGCGCGGTTGCCGCCACCGACGGCATGGTGGTGCGCACCCAGCACACCTCCGCCGAAGCCGATCGAGCCCAGAACCTGGTGATGGAACTGCTGCTGATCAATCACCCGCTGGACTGCCCGACCTGCGACAAGGGCGGCGAGTGCCCCCTGCAGAACCAGGCGATGTCGCACGGCCGCACCGAGACTCGGTTCGAAGAGACCAAGCGCCACTACCCCAAGCCGATCAACATCTCCTCGCAGGTGCTGCTGGACCGGGACCGCTGCATTCTGTGTGCACGCTGCACCCGGTTCGCCAACGAGATCGCCGGCGACAAACTCATCGAGATGATGGATCGCGGTGCCCTGCAGCAGGTCGGCATCTACACCGACACGCCGTTCGACTCCTACTTCTCGGGCAATACCGTCCAGATCTGCCCGGTGGGAGCTCTCACCGGCGCTTCCTACCGATTCCGGGCCCGCCCGTTCGACCTGGTGTCCACACCCACCGTCTGCGAACACTGCGCCGGCGGCTGCGCCGAGCGCACCGACCACCGTCGCGGCAAGGTGATGCGGCGGATGGCCGGTGAAGACCCGGACGTCAACGAGGAATGGAACTGCGACAAGGGCCGTTGGGCGTTCACGTACGCCACCCAGGGCGACCGGATCACCACACCGCTGATCCGCGACGAGACCGGAAACCTGGTCCCGACCTCCTGGCCGCACGCGGCGGCGGTGGCAGCGCGCGGCCTGGCCGCGGCGCGGGGTCGCACCGGCGTGCTGGTCGGCGGCCGGGTATCGGCCGAGGACGCCTACGGCTACGCCAAGTTCGCCCGGGTGGCACTGCACAGCGATGACATCGACTTCCGGGCGCGCGCTGCGTCCGCCGAGGAGGCCACCTTCTTGGCCGCCCGGGTGGCAGGCCACGGGAGCTCAGGGCCGTCCGGGGTCACCTACGCCGATCTGCAGGCGGCACCGGTGGTACTGCTGGCCGGATTGGAGCCCGAGGAAGAAGCGCCGATGGTCTTCCTGCGGCTGCGCAAGGCGGCCCGCAAGAACGCCACCAAGGTGTTCAGCCTGGCGCCGTTCGCCGATCGCGGACTGACCAAGATGTTCGGCACCCTGTTGGCAGTGGTTCCCGGCGGCGAGGCCGCGGCGCTGGACGGCCTGCACACCGGTGACAAATCCGATCTGGGACAAGCGCTTCGCCAACCGGGCGCGGTGGTGCTGGTCGGCGAGCGGCTGGCGGCCTCACCGGGAGCACTGTCGGCGGCGATCCGGCTGGCCGATGCCACCGGCGCGAAGCTGGCCTGGGTGCCGCGCCGCGCCGGCGAACGCGGCGCGCTGGATGGCGGCGCGCTGGCCGGCCTGCTCCCTGGCGGACGTCCGCTGGGTGATCCGGCGGCACGGGCCGAGGTGGCACAGGCGTGGGGTCTCGACGGCCCCGACGACCTGCCGTCACAGGCCGGGCGGCACACCGACGCCATCCTGGCGGCCGCCGCAGAGGGCACGTTGGGAGCGCTGGTGGTCGGCGGGGTGGAGCCGACCGATCTGGCCGACCCGGCAGCGGCACTGGCCGCGTTGGACGCGGTCAGATTCCTGGTCAGCCTGGAGTTGCGGCACAGCGAAGTCACCGAACGCGCAGACGTGGTGCTGCCGGTGGCTGCCGCGGCCGAGAAGTCCGGCACCTATGTCAACTGGGAGGGCCGCCACCGGCGGTTCGGTGTCGCGCTCGGTGACACCGGTGCATTGCCCGACCGGCGGGTCCTTGACGTCCTCGCCGAGGAGATGGGCGTCGCGCTGGGGCTGTCCACGCTGGAGGCGGCCCGCGACGAGCTGGCGGGGCTGGGTGTCTGGTCCGGCGAGCGAGTCGCTGCCCCCGACGTCGCCGCGGGTTCGCCGCCGCAGCCCGGCACCGGCGAAGCCGTGCTGGCCGGCTGGCGCATGCTGCTGGACGAGGGGCGGATGCAAGCCGGCGAACCGAACCTGGCCGGCACCGCCCGCCAACCGGTGGCCCGCCTGTCGGCGACGACGGCCGCCGATATCGGTGTGGCTGAGGGCGAACCGGTCACGGTCAGCACCGACCACGGCAGCATCACCTTGCCGCTGGTCATCACCGAGATGCCGGACAACGTGGTGTGGCTGCCGATGAATTCGCGCGGTTGCGCGGTGTATCGGGATCTTGGGGTCACCCTCGGCGCGACGGTACAGATTGGACGCAGATCATGACCGATCCCTGGTGGTTGATGCTGGTCAAGGTACTGGGCGTCTTCGTGTTTCTGATTCTGACGGTCGTCCTGGCGATCGTCATCGAACGAAAAGTCGTGGGCCGCATGCAGATGCGTCCCGGGCCTAACCGGGTCGGGCCCAAGGGCTGGCTGCAGAGCCTGGCAGATGCGATCAAACTGGCGCTCAAGGAGGACATCACCCCCTTCAACGTCGACCGCGCGATCTACGCGTTGGCCCCGATCATCTCGACGGTGCCGGCGATCACCGCGTTTGCGGTGATCCCACTCGGTCCCGAGGTCAGCATTTTCGGCCACCACACCGCATTACAGCTGGCAGACCTGCCTATCGCGGTGCTGTTCGTTCTGGCGATGTCTTCGATCGGGGTGTACGGGATCATCCTGGCCGGCTGGTCGTCCGGATCGGTCTATCCACTGCTCGGCGGCATCCGCTCCACCGCCCAGGTGATCTCCTACGAAGTCGCGATGGGGCTGGCGTTCGCGTCGGTGTTCCTCTACGCCGGGACGATGTCGACCTCGGGAATCGTGGCAGCCCAGGATCGAGTGTGGTTCACCTTCCTGCTGCTGCCGGCGTTCCTGGTCTATATGACCGCGATGGTCGGAGAGACCAACCGGGCGCCGTTCGACCTGCCCGAGGCCGAAGGCGAGCTGGTCGGCGGCTTTCACACCGAATACTCGTCGCTGAAGTTCGCGCTGTTCTTCCTCGCCGAATACATCAACATGACCACGGTTTCGGCGGTGGCCGTGACGTTGTTCCTCGGCGGATGGCACGCCCCGTTCCCGTTCAACATGTGGCCGGCCGCCAACACCGGCTGGTGGCCGCTGCTGTGGTTCACCCTCAAACTCTGGGGATTCATCTTCATCTACATCTGGCTGCGGGGCACCCTGCCCCGGTTGCGCTACGACCAGTTCATGGCGCTGGGCTGGAAGATCCTGATCCCGGTGGCGCTGTCCTGGGTGCTGCTGGCCGCGGTCATGCGCAGCCTGCGCAACAACGGCTACGAGCACTGGCAGCTCGCACTGGCCGGCCTGAGCACACTGACAACGGTGGTGCTGCTATTGGCGCTGCACCGCAAATTCAGTGCGCTGAATACCCGGCACAGCCGGCTCGACGAACCGGCGCCGGCGGCTCCCGTCATCGCATCCGAAGGATCATTCCCGACACCACCGCTGCCGCAACGCAATCCGTCGCGGGTCAAGGAGGACGTCAATGGCTAGTCTGCGAGACGCCCTGGCCGGGTTCGGCGTCACATGGAAGACGATGTTCAAACGGCCGATCAACGACGGCTACCCCGAACGCAAGAAGCCGACGGCGCCGCGTTATCACGGCCGTCACCGCCTGAACCGGCATCCCGACGGGCTGGAGAAGTGCATCGGCTGCGAACTGTGCGCGTGGGCCTGCCCGGCCGACGCCATCTACGTGGAGGCCGCCGACAACACCGACGAGGAGCGCTTCTCCCCCGGTGAGCGCTACGGCCGGGTCTACCAGATCAACTACCTGCGCTGCATCGGGTGCGGCCTGTGCATCGAGGCCTGCCCCACCCGTGCGCTGACCATGACCAATGAATACGAGATGGCCGCGGACAACCGCGCCGAGCTGATCTGGGAACGCGACCAGTTGCTGGCGCCGCTGGAGGCCGACATGATCGCGCCGCCACACGCGATGCCGCCCGGCGCCACCGAAAAGGACTACTACTTGGGCAGAGTCAGCCCGGGCGGGCTCGATGCTGACCCTGACCTGTTCGTGATGCTCGACCGGGTGAAGCAGGGCAAAGCCTGATGAGCACCTCGCTACTCGCCGCCGACATCGTCGTCCGCACCTCCACCGGGGAAGCGGTGACGTTCTGGCTTCTGGGCGTCATCGCAGTGGTCGGCGCCATCGGCGTCGTCACCTCCGCCAAGGCGGTGTACTCGGCACTGTTTCTGGCGATGACCATGCTGATCTTGGCAGTGTTCTACTTCGTCCAGGACGCCATGTTCCTCGGGGTGGTGCAGATCGTCGTCTACACCGGCGCGGTGATGATGCTGTTCCTGTTCGTGATGATGCTGATCGGTGTCGACTCCGCCGAATCCCTGGTGGAGACCCTGCGCGGCCAGCGGGTCGCCGCAACGCTCGCCGGGATCGGCTTCGGCATCCTGCTGATCGCCGGGATCGGCGGCGCGACAATGCACCTGAGCAGCATCGGCACACCTGCCGCCACCGGCATCGGCTCGGCTGACCTGAGCCAGCACAACGTCGAGGGTCTGGCGGCGCTGATCTTCACCCGCTACCTGTGGGCGTTCGAGCTCACCAGCGCGCTGCTGATCACCGCGGTGCTCGCCGCCATGGTGCTGACGCATCGCGAGCGGCTGCAGCCACGAATGACCCAGCGGGAGTTGTCCATCCAGCGCTTCCAATCGGGCCGGCGGCCGACACCGCTGCCCACGCCCGGCGTGTATGCCCGCCACAACGCCGTCGACATCGCCGCTCGCCTGCCCGACGGGACCTACTCCGAGCTGTCGGTGTCGGACACGTTGACGCACCGCTGGGTCGGTGCCGCCGGCAACGCCGCGCATGCGAACACGGAGGAATCGGACCAGTGAACCCGGAGAACTACCTGTACCTGTCGGCGATGCTGTTCACCATCGGCGCCACCGGAGTGCTGTTGCGGCGCAACGCGCTGGTGATGTTCATGTGCGTCGAGCTGATGCTCAACGCCGCCAACTTGGCTTTCGTCACCTTCGCGCGGCTGCACTCCCAGCTCGACGGCCAGATGGTGGCGTTCTTCACCATGGTGGTCGCCGCCTGTGAGGTGGTGATCGGCCTGGCCATCATCATGACGATCTTCCGGGCCCGGCGATCCGCCTCGGTCGACGACGCGAACCTACTGCGCGGCTAGGAGTTGGGGAGCCCTATGACGAACGTGAGCCAGCTGAGCTGGCTGCTGGTGGCCCTGCCGACGGCCGGTGCACTGATCCTGCTGCTCGGCGGACGTCGAACCGATCGGTGGGGACACCTGCTGGCCTGCGCCGCGGTGCTCGGCTCGTTCGGGATCGGTCTGACCCTGCTGGCCGACATGCTCGGCCGCGACGGCGAGGACCGGGCGATTCACACGCACCTGTTCAGTTGGGTGCCGGTCGGTGCCCTGCACGTCGATTTCGGCGTGCTGATCGATCAGCTGTCGATCTGCTTCGTCCTGCTGATCAGTGGCGTCGGCGCGTTGATCCACATCTACTCGACCGGCTACATGAAGCACGACCCCGACCGGCGGCGCTTTTTTGCCTACCTGAACCTGTTCGTCGCCGCGATGCTGCTGCTGGTCGTCGCCGACAACTACCTGGGTCTCTACGTCGGCTGGGAAGGCGTCGGTCTGGCGTCCTACCTGCTGATCGGCTTCTGGTACGCCAAGCCGGTGGCCGCCGCGGCCGGCAAGAAGGCGTTCGTGTCCAACCGGGTCGGCGACATCGGCCTGTCGCTGGCCATGTTCGTGATGTTCGCCGGATTCGGCACGCTGTCCTACGACGGCCTGTTCGGTGCCGTCGGCGACGCCGGCCCCAGCGGGCTGACCACCGCCATCGGCCTGCTGCTGCTGGTGGGCGCCTGCGCCAAGTCCGCGCAGGTTCCGTTGCAGGCCTGGTTGTTCGACGCCATGGAAGGCCCCACCCCGGTATCGGCGCTGATCCACGCCGCCACCATGGTGACCGCCGGCGTCTATCTGATCGTCCGGTCCGGCCCGGTGTTCGACCTGTCCCCCGACGCCCGGCTCGCGGTGGTCGTGGTCGGTGCCCTCACGCTCCTGTTCGGTGCGATCATCGGGTGCGCCAACGACGACATCAAGCGGGCACTGGCCGCCTCCACGGTCAGCCAGATCGGCTACATGGTGCTGGCCGCGGGCCTGGGCCCGGCCGGCTACGCGGTGGCGATCATGCACCTGCTCACCCACGGCTTCTTCAAGGCCGGGCTGTTCCTGGGCTCCGGGTCGGTGATGCACGGGATGAACGACGAACAGGACATGCGCCGCTACGGCGCCCTGCGCAGCTTCATGCCGGTGACGTTCGCGACGTTCGGGCTGTGTTACCTGGCGATCATCGGGGTACCACCTTTTGCCGGTTACTGGTCCAAGGACGCCATCATCGAGGCCGCGCTGACCTCCGGCGGCACCCGCGGCTGGGTGCTGGGGGCCGTCACCATCCTGGGCGCCGGCATCACCGCCTTCTACATGACCCGGGTGATGCTGATGACGTTCGGCGGTGAGCGCCGCTGGGCCGCCGACGAGAGCGAGGTCAGCGCCGAGCGCGCGCTACAGCACCCGCACGAATCTCCGCGGGCGATGACCTGGCCGATGATCGTGCTGGCTCTGGGCGCCGTCTTCGCCGGTGGGGCGCTGGCCATCGGCGGGCGCCTGGAGCACTGGCTGGAGCCGGTCGTCACCCGAGTGGCGCCGGCTGCCGAGCACGTGCACACCATCCCGACCTGGCTCACCGGCGCGATCACCCTGGGAGTTGTCCTGCTCGGTGTCGCGGTGGCCTACAACATGTACGGCCGCAAGCCGATACCGATCACCGCGCCCACCGATGTGTCGGCACTGACGGTGGCGGCCCGCAAGTATCTCTACGGCGATGCCTTCAACGAGGAGGTGCTCATGCGTCCGGGTAACCGACTGGCACAAGCCATGGTCGGCGTCGACGACCGAGTGGTGGACGGCTCGGTCAACACGTCAGCCGGGCTGGTGGCGATCGCGTCATACCTGGTGCGGCGCCTGCAGACCGGATTCGTACGCTCCTACGCGCTGACGATGCTGGCCGGAACAGTCCTGGTCGTCGCACTCGTGATGGCGGTGCAGCTGTGAACGCGAACACCAGCGTGCCCTGGCTGAGCCTGCTGTGGCTGCTACCGCTGGTCGGCGCCGGCTTGGTCATCGTGTTGCCGTCCCGGCTGACGGGGCTGGCGAAGTGGACCGGCCTGCTGGTGAGCCTTGCGACCCTGGCGGTGGCGATCGTGGTCACCGTCGGGTTCGACACGACCCCGGTGGCCGCGCCGTACCAATTCGTCGAATCTCACACCTGGATACCGGCATTCGGGGCGAGCTATACGGTCGGCGTGGACGGCATCGCGGTGATCCTGGCTTTGCTGACCGCCGGGCTGGTACCACTGCTGATGCTGGCCGGCTGGAACGACGGCGACACCGGCGGCACGGGACTGCGTAGCCGAGGACCACACGCATTCGCGGCGCTGACGCTGACCGTCGAGGCGATGGTGCTGATCTCGCTGGTCTCGCTGGACGTGCTGCTGTTCTACGTGTTCTTCGAGGCGATGCTGATCCCGATGTACTTCATGATCGGCGGATTCGGGAACGGCGCCAAGCGTTCCCAAGCAGCCCTGAAGTTCCTGCTGTACAACCTGTTCGGCGGTCTGATCATGCTGGCGGCGGTGATCGGGGTCTACGTGGTGAGCGCCGGCGAAGGCGCCTCCGGCGGCACCTTCGACTTCCGTGAATTGGTCTCGATCTTCTCCCCGGCGACCACCACCGTGGATCCGGGCGTACTCAAGCTGCTGTTCGGCGGCTTCATGTTCGCCTTCGCGGTCAAGGCCCCGCTGTGGCCGCTGCACCGGTGGCTGCCCGACGCCGCGGTGGAATCCACCCCGGCAACCGCGGTGCTGATGATGGCGGTGATGGACAAGGTGGGGACCTTCGGGATGCTGCGGTACTGCCTGCAGCTGTTCCCCGACGCCTCAACATATTTCCGTCCAGCCATCATCGTGCTGGCGGTTATCGGCGTGGTCTACGGCGCCATGGTGGCGATCGGCCAGCGCGACATGATGCGGCTGATCGCCTACACCTCGATCTCGCATTTCGGGTTCATCATTCTGGGCATCTTCGTGATGACCAGCCAGGGCCAGAGCGGTTCGACGCTGTACATGCTCAACCACGGGTTGTCCACGGCGGCACTGTTCTTGATCGCCGGGTTCCTGGTCGCCCGGCGTGACGGTGCCCGGGCGATCTCTGACTACGGCGGCGTGCAAAAGGTGGCGCCGGTGATGGCCGGCACCTTTATGGTCGCCGCGATGGCCACCCTGTCGCTGCCCGGCCTGGCCCCGTTCATCAGTGAGTTCTTGGTCTTGATCGGCACGTTCAACCGGTATTGGGTGGCGGCGGCGGTCGGTTCCACGGCACTGGTGTTGTCGTCGATCTACATGTTGTGGCTGTATCAGCGGGTGATGACCGGTCCTGTCACGCAAGGCAATGAACGCATCCGCGATCTGGTGCCACGGGAGTTGCTGGTCGTCACACCGTTGATCGCGCTGCTGCTGTTCCTGGGCTTCTACCCCAAACCCGCGCTGGACATCATCAATCCGGGGGTGGAGCACACCTTGACCACGATCGGTCAAACCGACCCGGCACCGCTGACCGCTGAGGGGGCGCACTGACCATGGCGGGCATGCCAATCCCATCTGTCGAATACAGCCTTCTGCTGCCGCTGCTGATCGTCTTCGGCACCGCGGTGGCCGGTGTGCTCTTCGAGGCGTTCATTTCTCGCCGAGCGCGCTACGTGATGCAGGTTCTGCTCGCTGTCGGCGGTCTGGTCGCCGCGTTCGCCGCGATCATCGCGGTGGGCCGTGACCTGCCGACCGGTGGTCGCATCGCGGTGCTGGGCTCGGTGGCGGTCGACGGGCCGGCACTGGTGTTGCAAGGCACCATCGTGCTGGTCGGGATCATGGCCGTGCTGTTCATCTCCGAGCGCAACATCGGCGCGGGCGTTCCCGAAGGTCCGGGCGCGGCGACGGCACCCACCGCCTCCCCCGCACACGCAGGCCTGGACGCATTCACTCCGCAGGCGTCAGCGGTCCCGGACAGCGTCGCCGAACTCGACGCGGCGCGGGCGGGAGTGACCCAGACCGAGGTGTTCCCGCTGACCGTGCTGGCGGTCGGCGGCATGATGGTGTTCCCCGCCGCCAACGACCTGGTCACCATGTTCGTGGCGCTGGAAGTGCTCTCACTGCCGCTGTATCTGCTGTGCGGGCTGGCCCGCTACCGCCGTCTGCTGTCGCAGGAAGCGGCCCTGAAGTACTTCCTGCTGGGCGCATTCTCCTCGGCGCTGTTCCTATTCGGCGCCGCGTTGCTCTACGGCGCCACCGGGACGCTGACACTGCCGGACATCGGTGAGCAGTTGTTCGCCCACAGCAATGACCCGCTGGCGCTGATCGGCGCCGGGCTGCTGCTGGTGGGCTTGTTCTTCAAAGTCGGTGCGGTGCCGTTCCATTCGTGGGTTCCCGACGTCTACGTCGGGGCGCCGACGCCGATCACCGGCTTCATGGCGGCCGCCACCAAGGTCGCCGCATTCGGGGCGATGCTGCGGATCCTCTACGTCGCACTGCCTGCGCTGCACGACCACTGGCGCCCGCTACTGTGGCTGATCGCGGTACTGACCATGGTGGTCGCCACCATCGCAGCGATCACCCAGACCGAGGTCAAGCGCATGCTGGCCTACTCCTCGATCGCCCACGCAGGCTTTGTGCTGACCGGTGTGCTGTCCGCGATCCCGGCCGGTATCTCCGCAACGCTGTTCTATCTGGTCGCCTACAGCTTCTCCACGGTGGGCGCCTTCGCCGTGGTGAACCTGATCCGCAGCTCCAGTGGCGAAGAGGAACTCGACCTGTCCCGCTGGGCCGGGTTGGGCCGGCGTTACCCCGTTGTAGGCCTACTGTTTTCGATGTTCCTGCTGGCCTTCGCTGGTATCCCGCTGACCAGTGGTTTCATCAGCAAGTTCGCGGTGTTCAAGGCCGCCGCCGAGGGTGGCGCGGCACCACTGGTGGTGGTCGGCGTGATCGCCAGCGGTGTCGCCGCCTACTTCTACGTTCGGGTGATCGTATTGATGTTCTTCACCGACTCCCCCGCCGATCCGCCGCACCTGGTGCTGCCCAGCGTGTGGAGCAAGGCAGCCATCGCGCTATGCGCCGCGATCACCGTGCTGTTGGGGGTGCTGCCGCAGCCGCTGCTCGACCTGGTGGACGCCGCAACGCAATTCGCGCAGTAATCGCGGTGTGCCAATGTGTCCAAGCACAACCACACCTTCGAGGTGGCAGCCGAGTCCGAGCACTTGGCCGTGCACGTCCTGGCGCGCCGTGACATCGAGCTGCGCTCAGCCGGGCTCCCGCAGCGGAAGGCCGGCAGCGGTGTAGATCGCGTCGATGACGGTCATGTTCCCGATCGCGTCCTCGGGGGTGGTGCGCACCGGCACACCGCGCAGCACGGCGTCGGCGAAGGCGTCGAGCTGGTAGGCGTAAGAGGCCCGGTGAGTGAAACGCTCGACGCGCTTGCCCTTGGGCGAACTGACCCGTAGCCGGTGGAAATACTGCGGCATCAGCGGGTTGAGCGCCCGCAGCTCGCCGCGCTCACCGATCACCCGAGCGCTGATCTGCAGCAGGTTCGACGACCACAGCGAGCAGCGGATGGTCCCGGTGTGCCCGGCGGGAAACCGCAACTGCGCCGTCATAGCCTGTCCACCTGCCGCAGCTCCCCCAGTTCGCCCGAAGCGATGATCTCTTCGATGCGCGCCGTCATCGGGTGGTAGCGGTAGTGAAACGCCTCCATCACCACTCGGTCGGAACCCGCGGCCACCGCAGCGATCTCGCGGGCTTCCTCGGCGTTGGCGGTGAACGGCTTCTCGCACAGCACGTGCTTGCCGGCGTCCAGTGCGGCGCGGGTCCATCTGCCGTGCAGGTGGTTCGGCAGCGGGTTGTAGATGGCATCGACCTCGGGGTCGGCGATCAGTGCGTTGTAGCTGTCATGCACGCGGCCGATGCCATGTTTGGCGGCAAACGCACGAGCCCGGCCGATGTCGCGTGCTGCCACTGCGCTCACCACGACTTCCGGGTTGGCGGCGGCGGGTTTGAGCAGTGCATCCGGGGTGATCCGCGCCGCTCCGAGCACGCCGATACGCAGCACAGCGGTGGATCCGGTCATGCGACGGCGCTCCGCTGCAGCCGGAACCCGGCCACCCGGCGACCGGGTTGGGCCGAGGTCGTCATATCGACCACCCGGCGCGCCTGCTCGTGCACCGGCGTGGCCGGGTCGAGAACCGCCAGGTAGACCTCGTGAGCGGCCAGGGACTCGGTCGCGACGTCGAGGTAGCCGTCCACATCCTCGACGTGGGTGGGGCCGGGGCCGCCTTGGAACAGCCAGCGCGGCTTGTCCGTCAGGGTGTCCCAGGCATCGGTGACCGCGGCGGCGAATTCGATGTGGTCGCGCTGGTTGGGCATTCCCGGCCCGAACTCCGCACCGCCGTAGATCGTCACCACCACATCGGGCCGCACCTCGCCGATCACCGCGGCGATCTTGTCGCGCAGCGCGGGTGTGTTGCGGATGTTGCTGTCCGGGAAGCCCCAGAAGTCGACGTAAGGGACCCCCACGATGGCCGCCGCCCGCCGTTGCTCATCCTCGCGCAACGGCCCGGCCTGCTCCGGCTCCAAGCCGGCAATGCCCGCTTCCCCACTGCTGGCCAGCGCATAGCGGACGGTCTTGCCGGCGGTAGTCCATTTGGCCACCGCGGCGGCGATGCCGTATTCGGGATCGTCGGGGTGCGGCACCAACACCAGCAGCGACGCCCAGTCTTGCGGGAAGGGCTGCGGACCGGCGGACCCGAACGGCTGAGCCATGGGTCTATGCCATCACACCGTGGGCGATGATGTCAGCTATCCGTTGCACCCAGTCATCGCCGAGATCGTCGTCAGGGCGCAGCATCATGGCCAGCAACGTTGCACCGCCGATAATTTCGACGAGCCGATCGGGGTCCACATCGGATCGTGCATCGCCGCGGCTCACCGAATCGGCCACCCAGTGCCGCATCACCTCGAACAGGCCCTGGAAACGTTCCAGGATCCGCTCGGTCAACTCGGCGTTGCGGGCCATATCGGCGATCAGGCCCGGCAGGGCGGCCCGCACCACCGGGCTGGTGAAGGCGTCGCGCGCGCCGGCCATCATGGCCGTCAGGTCGCCGGACACATCGCCCGGGGGCGCAGTCACCGCACTCGGTGGCACCGAGAACGCGGCCTCGTGCACCAGCTCGGCCTTGCTGGGCCACCGACGGTACAACGCGGTCTTGGTGGTCCCGGCGCGCTCAGCGACGGCCGCCAGGCTCAGATTTGAATATCCGACTTCGACAACCAGTTCCGCGGCGGCCCGCAATATGGCACCGTCGATGCGGGTATCACGAGGGCGTCCGGCGCCGGACCCCTTGTCAACGGCTGAAGGTTCTGCTTTCATAACGCTACCTGTCGTATCGTAATTACCTTAACGGAGGATACAACCGTGGTCGACCAACCGACTGTGGAAAAAGACGTCGGCCGGATCCAACGTTCCAGCCGTGATGTCACCACACTGCCCACGGTAATGTCTCGCTGGCTTACCACGCAGTTACCCGACGGGGCCACGCCGGAGATCACCGTGGAAAGCGGTGTCGACACCAACGGCATGTCGTCGGAAACGATCATGCTCACCGGTCGCTGGAGCGCTGACGGCGCCCCGGTCGAACAGCGCTGGGTGATGCGGGTGGCGCCCGCGGCCGAGGACGTGCCGGTGTTCCCGAACTACCGACTGGACCACCAGTTCGAGGTGATGCGGCGCGTCGGTGAGCTCACCGATGTCCCGGTGCCGAAAGTCCGTTGGATCGAACCGACCGGCGACGTACTGGACCGGCCGTTCTTCCTGATGGACCGCATCGACGGCGAGGTACCGCCCGACGTCATGCCCTATACCTTCGGCGGCAACTGGTTCGCCGACGCGTCGGCAGAGCAGCAGCGGACCCTGCAGGACTCCACCGTCGAGGTACTCGCCAAGTTGCACGCCATCGGCGATGCCGAGCAGACCTTCGCCTTCCTCAACGAGGGGTCGCACGGGGCGACCGCACTGCGCCGTCACTTCGAGAGCGTGCGGCAGTGGTACGAGTTCGCTGTGCCCGACATGGGGCGCTCGCCGCTGTTGGACCGCGCCTTCGCCTGGCTGGAGGAGAAGTGGCCGGATGACGTGGCCGCCGGCGAGACGGTGTTGTGCTGGGGCGACTCACGGGTCGGCAACGTGCTCTACCGCGACTTCCAGCCGGTCGCCGTGCTGGACTGGGAGATGGTGGCACTGGGGCCTCGCGAGCTCGACGTGTCGTGGGTTATCTTCGCGCATTTGGTGTTCGAGGAACTCGCCGGACTGGCCGGGTTCCCCGGGCTTCCGCAGGTGCTGCGCGAGGACGACGTTCGGGCCACCTACCAGAAGCTCACCGGCGTCGAGCTCGGTGACCTGCACTGGTTCTACGTCTACGCCGGGGTGATGTGGGCCATCGTGTTCATGCGCACTGGGGCCCGCCGGGTGCACTTCGGGGAGATGGACAAGCCCGAAGACCCCGAATCCTTGTTCTATCACGCCGGATTGCTCAAGAAGCTGATCGGAGAACAGAGCTGATGCTGGGACCACTCGACGAATTCCCGGTTCACCAACTGCCGCAGCCAATCGCCTGGCCGGGCTCCTCTGATCGCAACTTCTACGACCGGTGCTATCTGAACGCCCATGACCGCACCGGGGACATCTTCCTGATCACCGGGTGCGGCTACTACCCCAACCTCGGCGTCAAGGACGCCTACGTGCTCCTGCGCCGCGGCGACACCCAGACCGCGGTGCACCTGTCTGACGCCATTGACCAAGACCGGCTCAACCAGCGCATCGGCGCCTACCGCATCGAGGTCACCGATCCGCTGCGCTCCCTGCGGGTGGTCATGGATGAGACCGAGGGCATCGCGCTCGATCTGCGCTGGGAGGGCCTGTTCGACCCGGTGCAGGAGCAGCGGCACATCCTGCGGACCGGCAACCGGGTGACCCTGGACGCGCAGCGCTTCGCCCAACTGGGCTCCTGGAGTGGGCAGATCCTGATCGACGGCGAGGAGATCGCGGTCGATCCGGCGGTCTGGATCGGGTCACGTGACCGCTCCTGGGGCATCCGCCCGGTCGGTGAACGCGAACCGGCCGGCCGGCCTGCCGACCCGCCGTTCGACGGCATGTGGTGGCTGTATCTGCCGATGGCGTTCGAGGACTTCGCGGTGGTGATGATCATCCAGGAAGAGCCCAACGGTTTCCGTTCGCTCAACGACTGCAGCCGGGTGTGGCGCGACGGCCGTATCGAACAGCTGGGCTGGCCACGGATCTCCACGCGCTACCGCTCTGGCACCCGCATCGCCACCGGAGCCACCATCGAGACCACCCGCCCGGACGGCACCCCGGTGGTGTTCGAGGTGGAATCCAAGCTGCCGGTGCCGATTCACGTCGGCGGCGGCTATGGCGGCGACATCGACTGGCTGCACGGCGAGTGGAAGGGCGAGAAGTTCGCCGAGCGCCTGACCTACGACATGACCGATCCGGGCATCCTCGGGCGCACCAGCTTCGGGATGATCGACCACGTGGGGCGCGCGGTGTGCCGCGACGGCGACGCAGCTCCGGTCGAGGGTTGGGGGCTCTACGAGCACGGCGTTCTGGGCCGGCATGACCCGACGGGATTCCCCGACTGGGTCACCATGGCTCCCTAGCTCTAAGCCAATTCGCTGACGATCGCCCCGACAACCGCCGGGGCGATCGGCGCTGCCTGGTAAACGCAGACGGTGTCGGCGATTCCGTCCACCCGGTCGCGGATGTGCGCGGCCACCTGCGCCGGCGTACCGCATGCGGCGATGGTGTGCAGGATCTCGTCGGTGATCCGTGCACCCATCTGCGCCCATTGCCCCTGCTTGGACAGCGCGTTGAGTTCGGGCTGCAAATCCTGCCAGCCGTGTGCGGCCAGCACCGGGGCGTACGCCGGAGTCGACGCGTAGAAGCCGAGCAGCATCCGGGTGGCGGCTTCAGCGGCCTCCCGTTCGGCATCAGTGGCGCCGGTGGCCACGATGACTTCGGGCACCACCGCGAAATCCTCGGCACGCCGCCCCGCTTGGGTAAGGCCCGCACGTACCGCGGACATGGTGCTCTCATGCAGGAATCGCTTGGTGGAGAACGGCATCACCAGCAGGCCGTCGGCATGCGCGGCGGCAGCACGGGTCAGCCGTGGTCCCAGCGCGCCGACGTAGATCGGAGGTGGGCCGTACGGGTTCGGTCCGGGGCTGAACGTCGGCGTCATCAACGTGTGCCGGTAGTAATCGCCGCGAAAATCCAAACGGGCGCCGGTGTTCCAGGACTCGAAGATCGCCCGCAGCGCCGCAACGAGTTCGACCATGCGATCCACCGGCCGGTCGAAGGCGGCGCCGAAGCGCTTCTCGATCTGGGCACGCACCTGCGTCCCCAGCCCTAGAACGAAACGGCCGCCACTGAGCAACTGGTGATCGTTGGCCTGGTGCGCCAAATGGATCGGGTTGCGTGGGAATGCGATCGCGACGTTCGTCATCAGGTCCAGACCGCCCACACCGGCGGCCAACGTCAACGGTGCGAACACATCGTGCGGGCCTTCGAAGGTGAAGACCCCGCTGACACCGGCGTCACGCAGCTCGCGCGCCTGATCGACGACACCGGTCAGCCCGCTGAGGGCAGTGAGTACTTTCAACGCGCTTCGCCAGGCCCTTACGAATTGATCCCGGACCCGACGGCCAAGCCACCTGAGGATCCGGTGGTCAGGTCGACCAGATCACGAAGCTCCCGGTTCACCGCGGCAGGGTGCTCGAGAATCGAGCAGTGTCCCCCGCTGAGTTCGACGAACCGGGCGAGATTGGGTGCGGCGTCGGCGATCCGTTGTGAGGCCGACAGCGGCAACAACCGATCCCGGGTGCTGCCGATGACCAGGGTGGGCACGGTCAGACCGTCGAGGTCGATGAACGACGCCGGACCGAGCGCGTCGATGAGCGCCCGCACCCAGTGGCCGCGGCTGACGGCCGGCGTCTTGGCGAACAGGTCACAGATCAACGAGGTGACCCACGGGTCGGCTTCACCGCCCACGGCAAGCATGTGCACAAATCGCCGAACCGCCAGGTTCACCGGGCCGACGATCGGCACGTTGCCGAAGGCCAGCAACCCGCGACGAGCCGCCTCCACCCGGGCCCGCTGCAGTGGCGGTGGCACCTGGAACAGTTCGACTTCGGCCAGCAGATTGCCGATGGTGGTGTTGATCAGCGCTACCCCATCGGCACGCTCGTGCACACGGTGCCGGTAGCGGTCCGACCAGGCGCTGATCGCTATGCCGCCCATCGAGTGTCCGGCGATGACGGCACGCTCCCCCGGCGCCAGGGTGGCCTCCAGCACCGAGTCCAGATCGGAGGCCAGATGCGTCAGGCTGTATCCGCCGCGCTTGGGCACCCCGCTGCGTCCATGGCCGCGGTGGTCGTAGGCGATCACCCGGTGGTCGACGCTCAGGTCGGCAATCTGCTGTCCCCACACCCGGATTGCGCAGGTGATGCCGTGTGCCAGCACGATCGGGTAGCCGTCGGCCGGTCCGAAGACCTGGGTGTGCAGTTTTGTTCCGTCGGCCGCCCGGACCGCCATGGTGCGGGCCGGCGGCAATTCCGCCGGGAACGTACCGGCATTTCGCCGCCGACTGGAACCCGAAGCACTCAGAGCACTCATCGCCACCTCATCGAAAATGCGGCAACGCTGCCGCATCGCGAGCATACGCCTGCGTGGACTAGGTTTTCGGGAAAGGACTTCTGACGAAGGGTTCGCCCATGCGCGCGGTACAGATCTCCCAACTCGACGGACCGGCGGCTGCCCAGGTAGTCGATCTCGACGAGCCGGCCGGTGCGGGTCTGGTGGTCATCGATGTGCACGCCGCCGGCGTGGCGTTTCCCGATGTGTTGCAGTCCCGCGGGCTCTATCAGCACAAGCCGGAGCTGCCGTTCGTGCCGGGCGGCGAGGCGGCCGGTGTGGTACGCAGCGCCCCAGACGGCGCACACCTGCGCCCCGGTGACCGCGTCGCGGTGTTGACCATGCTCAACGGCGGGATGGCGCAGGTAATCGCGGTGCCCGCCGCGCAGGTGTTCAAGCTGCCCGACACGGTGTCGTTCGAGGCCGGCGCCGGCCTGCTGTTCAACGACCTGACGGTGTTGTTCGCGCTCACCACGCGCGCCCAGCTGACCGAAGGCGCCACGGTGCTGGTGCACGGCGCTGCCGGCGGGATCGGCACCTCCACGCTGCGGCTGGCCGGCCCGTTGGGGGCATCACGGGTGATCGCAGTGGTCTCCACCGAGGACAAGGCCGAGGTGGCCAGGGCCGCCGGCGCCACCGACACGGTGCTAGCCGACAGGTTCCGCGAGGCGGTGGCCGAGCTGACCGGCGGGCGCGGCGTGGACCTGGTGCTCGACCCGGTGGGCGGTGACCGTTTCACCGACTCGCTGCGCTCGCTGACCCCCGGCGGAAAGCTGCTGGTGGTGGGTTTCACCGGTGGCGACATTCCGACGGTCAAGGTGAACCGGCTGCTGCTCAACAACATCGACGTGGTGGGCGTCGGCTGGGGCGCGTGGGTGATGTCGCACCCGGGCGAGCTGGAGCGCCAGTGGGAGACGTTGGAACCACTGCTGGCGTCCGGGAAGGTGTCCGCGCCCCAGCCGGACGTGTTCGGCCTGGAGCACGCTGCTGAGGCGTTGGCGGCCCTGGAGAATCGCGCCGCGGCCGGCAAGGTCGTGCTGCGGATGCGGGATTAGGGTTCGGCGGGTGCGAGAGAAGCCGAGCTCGTAGGCGCGGGTTTCCGGTGGGCGCATCCCCTGCCGTGTCTGTCTACGGCAACAGCGCGCTCGGCTCCCCCGTTCTGCAGTGCGGTCGCGATGGCGGCAGGGTCGGGCTCGCACACCTCCTGTCATGGCGAGGAAAGTTCCGTGCTCGGGCTGCCAACGACAGGGGGAACCGTGCTGGCCGGCTGCAACTTCGCAGCGTGACGCCGGGTCGTGATGGCGGCCGGAAGCATCCGGAAGTTCAGCAGGTTCGACCAGCGCAACAAGTCTCGCCACGCATCCTTTCTGTCGGCAGTCAGGGTGGCATCGTCATCGTCGAGCACGGCCACGATCTCGGCAGTGGTCGGTGTCGTATCCGGCATGCGGAACTCACACGCCAGTCCGCGGGCGTTCAGCGCGATCAGTTCTCCCAGGAATGTTCCCGGCGCAGTGGACCCCAATGCGTCGCGAGTGCTGCGGGGATGCGGCGCATTCGGGTCTCGGGCCAGCACGTCAGCTACCGACGCGATGAACTGACGACGCAGGATCTCCTCGGCGTCCAGGTAGGTAGCCGGTGGCCGGACGGCACCGTTAATGGTGTCGTCGGGTCGGTTGAATCGAGGAAGTTGATCGCCGCGCCCGGTGACGTAGGCCACGACGGACCACCGTCAACATCTGGGACCGTCCCCCGGACGAGGCGCACGGCATCGATGATATCGACTGTTATCATCAGGCTATGAGCGACCTCCTGATCCGCGATGTTCCCGACGACGTGATTGCCCGCCTCGACGCGCAGGCCCAGCGGCTCGGTATCTCCCGCGTCGAGTACGTGCGCCGCCAGCTGGCGGCGACACCGGCTGCCTCGCAGCGGTCGATCACGCCCGAGGACATGGAGCGGTTCGCGCAGAACTGCGCCGGCCTCGCTGACGAGGAGCTGATGCGCAAGGCGTGGGGCTGGTGAGCGAGCAGCAGTGGCTGATCGACAAATCCGCCCTGATCCGAATCCCGGTCTGCGCCGACCAACAGTTGTGGCACAACCGCATCGGTCGGGGTCTCGTCCGGATCGCCACCGTCACCAGGCTCGAGATCGGCTTCTCCTGCCAGACCGGCGACATCGCCCGCCGTGAGTTGCGCGAACCACCGGTGTCGTTGATGCCGGTGGAATATCTGCAGCCACGGATCGAGGACCGCGCCGTCGAAGTCCAAACCCTGCTCGCCGACCGCGGCCAACACCGCGCGCCGTCAATCCCCGATCTCATCCTCGCTGCGACTGCGGAATTGACCGGTCTGACCATCCTGCACGTCGACAAAGACTTCGAGCTCATCACCGCCATCACCGGACAGCCCACGGAACGGTTGCAGCTGGCCTGATCAGGGACGCCAGGAGCCGGCGAGCGCAGGCCGTATTGCCATTGCGGCACCTTCCCTGGGCGTGCACGACTCACCGGCCAGCTGGCAGCCGCGAAGTGTCAGCGGCCGCGCCACCGAGTCGACCGTGTCGTGATCGCCTCTCGCACCTTGGTGTCGTCGACGGCGATGTAGCGCTGAGTGGTGGCAAGCGACGAGTGCCCCAGCAAAACCTGAACCAGCCGCACGTCGTGTGTCTGATCGTGAATCTCGGTAGCGCACAGATGACGCAACTGGTGCATGGTCGTTCCGTCGGCCAGGGCCCGCGAGACGAGAGTGCCCACCCAGTGCGGCCGACAGGTGCCCACCGAACGGACTGGGGGAACAGGTAACCAGGTGGCGCCGCCCGCAGGATCTCCGCGAGATCTTCCGGCAGCGGGAGAACGCGCCTGCGCGATCCCTTGCCATGCACCATGAGTGCCCAGCCGACGATGTCTCGAACGACGGCGTTCTCCGGATGAACTTGAGCAACTTCGCCACGACGCATACCCAGCTCATTGGCGAGACGGAGCATCAGGTGAACACGTGGGTCCGCAACCCGGAATGCCTCCTCCACAACGTGAGACGACGCGGACGCAGCTGCTCAAGGCGAATCATGGGGATGACCGCTGCGGTGTTCTGCTCCGTACGACCGGTAGCAATCCCCCAGGCCCAGAACCGCCGCAGCGACGACCGCATGGCACGAGCCGTTTCGCTGCCCCAACTGTGCCGTCCTGCCCAATCCAATAGCTCAGAAGGCGCAAGCGTCCACGGCGTGTCAGCGGGCCGGTCACCAGCCAATCGGCGGATATGATATGCCCGCAGCTCGATGGTCTGAGGCGAGAGCCGCATGGCTTGCATTGCGGTACACCATGATTCAATTTCGCGCGACAGTAGCCGGGCGGCGGAAGTGATCTGGGTGTCGTCGTCGGTACAATAGGTACTCGACAGGGTCTTTTCATCCTTGGCCAAGAGGTCATCGAGTGCGCCTCGCGCCTCGATGATGACCAGCGGTGCCGCGCCGCTCAACCCCCGGGTGCGGATCCTCAGCACCGGCCCTTCCCGCTCGGTGTCCCAGCGTAGGGCGTTGTTGTAGCCGAGGATCTCGCGCACCTGCTCGTAGAGTGCGGCGAGCGTGTCGGTGTCGGCGTTCTCCGCCAGCCCGATGAAGGCCTTCACCAAGGCGGAGCGGTTGTCGAGGAAGCGGCTACGAGTAACGTCGGTGCCTTCTTCACGGACGGTGTCCCAGGCCTTGCGTCGCTCCAGCACCTTCGCCTGGAAGGACTGCGCCCTGGCGTCGGTGGTGAAGTAGTGCTCACTGATGAAGTCCTCGCCGAGCACCAGCGCATCCGAGTCGAGCCTCGCGGCCGTGACCTCCTCGTCGAGGTATTTGCTGAGCATGCCCAGCTTCTGAACCTGCTCAGCTTAAGAGAGCAAGGCCAGGCACGCGGGCATCGTCCGTGGCATCTGCCGATGACTGGACCTACTATCGCCGTAAATGGCATACTTGGCAGTTGAGCAAGGTACGAATTCTGCGGTACTAACTAAACCCCACGATTCGTCTGGCCCCGGTTGATGGCTACGGCGCGTCGGGGTTGCTCTCTTTCTAAGGGCAGTCCAGCACCTCGATGATGTGCGTAATCGGGTCCAAGATGTCCCGTTGGTTGTGGGTGATGTTGCGTCGGACAGCAGATGAGACCAGGTCGGGAAGCCAGAGCAGGTGCTCGTCACGGAGTGACGCCTGCTTGAGCTGGCATTGACGGCAGATCACCTTCGCCGACCGCAGATCCTTAACGATCTTGGCGTCGTAACTGCGCTCGTGCCGGGTTTCCCGCTGCTCCAGCACCATCAGGTGCACCGCACCTCCAAGTGGGTGTGCACCAGCGCAAAGGGTTCCGGCCACCTGCCGAAAACAGGTGGCGGATCTGACGCTGACGCGCGACGAGCTGATCACTGCCATGCGCACGAGCCTCGCCAATGGCGGATGGCCAGCCGAGTGGGCCGCAGTCGTCATCGACGAAAATCTGGCCTTCGCGTCGGTGCACCCGACCGGCACAGTCATTGAACGCGAATTCGACGAGTTCCGGGCGCGGGCCGCCTGACCGCAGGCGGATCGCCAACTGGTTGACCAACTTGGTTGACCAGCCCTGGTCAACTACTTAGCATGGGTGTCATGAAGCAGGTCAAGGTCCAGTACGCGAAGACACACCTGTCCGCGCTGATCTCCGCCGTCGAGGACGGCGAAGAGTTTGTCATAGCCCGCGGCGACCACCCGGCCGCCCGCCTGGTCCCGCTCGCCAACCAAGGTGATCGCGAACTCGGCTTCCTCACCTACGCGGTTCCCGATGAGTTCTTCGACCCACTGCCCGAAGAAGAACTCACCGCATGGCAGTGACGTACCTGCTGGACACTCATGCTGTGCTGTGGGCACTCACGGCCCCGGCTCGCCTGGGACACAACGCCCGTGAAGCCCTCACCGATCGATCAGTCGCGATCGTCGTGTCGGCAGTGTCCGCTTGGGAACTGTCCACCAAGCAGCGACTGGGCAAGCTCCCTCAGGCAGACGCGATCCTTGGCGCCTATTCCAGGCATCTCGATCGCTTGGGCGCCAGCAGATTGCCGATCACCGAGGAACACGCACTACTGGCCGGACGACTTGACTGGGATCACCGGGACCCGTTCGATCGCATGCTGGCGGCTCAGGCGATCATCGGGTCGATGACACTCATCACCGGCGATGCCGCATTCGTCGGCCTTTCCGGAGTTCCCATGTTGTGGTGACTGTTCACGGGTTCTCCAGACCAGTACCGAGATTTTCGAAACGAGAGGAATCCGATGTCGGACCAGCGTTCTCCGTACAGCACCAGTGCCCTGCTCGACGCCGTCGAACAGTCGCCGAAAGCTGTGGCAGTACACGATAAATCGGCGTGGGTCGGAATCTTCGCCGCAGACGGTCAGGTGAACGACCCGGTAGGGTCGACTCCCCATGTCGGCACGGCAGCCATCGGGCGTTTCTTCGAGACCTTCATCGCACCCAACAGCATCGCCTTCGACGTTCAGCACGATGTGGTCGCGGGCATGTCGGTGCTACGCGACCTCACGGTGCACACCACCATGTCGACGGGTGTCACCATGCACATCCCGATGCACCTGCGCTATGACCTGGTCGCGCAGGGGCCGGACGGCATGCTGAAGGTCCAGAGCTTGTTCGCTCATTGGGAACTGCAGAAGATGGTCGGCCAGCTACTGACTTCCGGTGGCCGCGGCCTGCTGGCGTCGGTGATCCTAGGCCCCCAGCTGATTCGTCACCAAGGGCTTTCGGGCTGCGCGGGATTCCTGCGCGGCCTTTCCGGGGTTCGAAAGCGCGGAAAGCGTCAGGTCGAAGCCCTTGTCGCGGCGCTGGCACAGGGTGATACGGCTGCGGTTTCGGCGCTTCTGACACCCGATGCCACGCTGAGCGTGGACGGTGTTTCCGAGACGTCGGTTGCCGAGTTCGTCTCAGGGGCCAAGAACCTCGCCGCCGAGAAGCTTCTGGCCGCGGGGCATACCGTCACTGCGACGGTGCGCCTGGACGGCAGACGCGGCGTGGGATTGTTCGAGTTCTCCAAGGACGCCGCGATTTCCGCTGTCCGCCTCTATATCTGAGGCGGACATCGCGTCACCAACCGCTACAGCAGGCCCGGAATGAGCGCTTTGCGATTGGGCGGGTAGTCGGGGAACTGCTGTTGGTACCACTTGTGGGTGGCCATCGCCCTGGGCCCCAAGTTGGCGATCGAGAAGAACACGAAGATCAGGCCCGGAAGCGTCCAGGCCATGATCGCCCAGCCGGTCCACAAGATGATCTCGCCGAAGTAGTTGCCCGACGACACCCAGCGATACACCCCGCCGTAAGGGATGCTGTACCCACTGCTGCCGTCGGAGCGCAGGCCGATCAGGATGCGGTCGGCCTGGAAGTTGATCCCCCAGCCGATCACTGCCACGGTGAGACCCAGGATGAAGCGTGGGTCGGCAAACCAACGCTCCTGCTGCAGGTGCGGGGCCAGGGCCACGGCGTAACCGTTGGCGAAGCCGTTGACGGCGTTGAAGATGAAGCCAAAGGCAATACCGGAGATCGGGAAACGCTTGTCGTCGCCCTTGCGGCTCAGCGGATAGAGCAATCCCCGGTAGAGATAGTGGCACTGCCACAGCGCGTACAACACGATCGCCGGCGCCCCATGCTCATGTGCCACGAGCCAGAACGTCACGGTGAAAGCCCACCACTGGGGGCATTCGAACGTCAGCCAGCTGATCCTTCCCGGCAGCGTGAAGCGGTCGTCCGGACTGGCGAAGCGGCCATAGGGGTTGGTGAACCAAAAGCTGCTGGCGAAGGTGACGATCGTCAAGACGATCAGGAAGACGACAGCGGCGTGATACAGACCGACCATGGCGGAACCTCTCATCGAAGGATGCTTGGCAGTAGTAGCACATGAGGCCGGCCCGGACGTACCGCGGATGCGCGACTAGGGCGCGGAGTCGTCCCGCCTGCCCGGCGCGAAGTAGTCGAACGCGGCGCGCATGTCGCCGAAGTTGCCGTCGGTGCCCTGCAGCGAGAGCGTCACGTGGCCAAAGGATTTGGCGCCCAGCCGTGATACCAGCACCGCCACACCAAAACCGAAGAAGACGATCGCGATCCACCCGAACACGTGCAGCGCCTCCGGCGACCAGCCACGGATCGGCCCTACCGACCCGAACCCTCCGGCCAACCGCACCCCGATCAGGACGAACGCGACTGCGATGGCGAGCAGCGTGGCGATCTTACGTCGGTCTGGATGCGCTTCGAACGGCATGTGACCTCCCCTGTCGACGGGGATGAACTTACCGGGGGTCGGACAAATCAGACATTCCATCTGGCGAATAATCATCTAGTCTCTTCACAAGACACTATGTCCAGCGAAACTTCCTGACGCAAGGAGCACGAGGCGATGCCACCCACGGCCAGCTCCCTGGGACCGCAGCCGGCCGGGTACGACCCCGAGTGGGTGCGTGCCAAGTACGCACTCGAACGCGACAAACGGCTGCGCCCCGACGCCGTGGGCCAGTTCATCGAGGTCACCGCGGATTTCTCGCACTACGCCGACGACCCGTGGACACAGCGCGTCGAGCGCGACCCGGTGCACGACCACGTCCAGGTGGCGATCATCGGCGCCGGCCTGGGCAGCCTGATCGCCGCCGCGCGGCTTCAGGAATCCGGGATCGACGACATCAGGATGATCGACACCGCCGGCGACTTCGGCGGGACCTGGTACTGGAACCGCTACCCCGGCGTGCAGTGCGATGTCGAGTCCTACATCTATCTGCCACTGCTCGAAGAGCTGAACTACGTTCCCACCGAGCGTTACGCACACGGCCCGGAGATCCGCGAGCACCTGCAGAACATCGCCAAGCACTACCGCCTGTACGACAATGCCTTGCTGGGCACCACGGTCACCGGCCTGCACTGGGACGAAGCCGCCAAGCGCTGGCAGATCACCACCGATCGTGGCGATGCGTTCACCGCCACCCTGGTCGCGGTCTCGCCCGGATCGCTCACCCGGCCGAAACTGCCGGGTATCGTAGGTATCAACGAGTTCCGCGGACACACCTTCCACACCAGCCGCTGGGACTTCGGCTACACCGGCGGCGACGAATCCGGTGGGCTGACCACACTGTCCGACAAGCGCGTCGGCGTCATCGGCACCGGTTCCACTGGGCTGCAGTGCATCCCGCACCTCGGTGAATGGGCGCAGCAACTCTACGTCTTCCAGCGGACGCCGAGCACCGTCTCGGTGCGGGGCAACCGGCCCACCGACCCGGCGTGGGCGGCAAGCCTGAAGCCGGGCTGGCAACGCGAACGCATGGAGAACTTCACCCGGGTCACCTGCGGTGTGGAGATGGACCTCGACCTCACCGATGACGGCTGGACGCAGAAGGCCCTCGAACTCAGTGAGCCCGCGGTGTTTCGAGAGACTCAGCGCCTCGGCCGGCAGATGACGCCGCCAGAGATCGCCGACTTCCTGTTCCACGCCGACTATGTGGCGATGGAGCGGCTGCGCACCCGGATCGATGAAACCGTGCGCGACCGCAAGACCGCCGAATCACTCAAGCCGTGGTACCGGCTGAACTGCAAACGGCCCGGCTACCACGACCAGTATCTCGACACGTTCAACCGGGACAACGTGACGTTGGTCGACACCGAGGGACGCGGCGTCGATCGGTTCACCGAGACCGCCGTCGTGGTCGGCGGGATCGAATACGAACTCGATGCGCTGGTCTTCGCGACCGGATTCGAAGTGGGCACCGAGTTCACCCGCCGGCTCGGCTTCGAGATCGTGGGCCGCGACGCCGTGCGCCTGAGCGACAAATGGGCCCAAGGCATGCGGACGCTACACGGTCTGCAGACCCACGGCTTTCCCAACTGCTTCTTCCTCGGCTACACCCAATCCGGGGTGTCCCCCAACTACACGCACACCGCCGAGGAGCGGGCCCGCCATTTCGCCTACCTGGTCCGCACTTTCGTGCAGCGGGGCGCGACCACCATCGAGGCCACCAAGGCCGCCGAAGACCAGTGGCTGGCCACAATGGACGAAGCGTCGGAGAAACCCAAGGCCTTCTATGCCGAGTGCACGCCGAGCTACCTGAGTTCCGAGGGCGACCGGGAGAATCCGCACGGCATGCTGTCGACCAACTTCGGTGGCAAGCCCGTCGACTTCTTCGACATGCTGGAAAAGTGGCGGTCCACGGGCCATCTGGAGGGGGTGATCCTGACATGACCACCACCGCACCGAAACTCACCATGCGCGACCGGCACCGCGCCATGACCCGCGACCACATCATGGCCGCCGCGCTGGAAGCGTTCGCCGAGCGTGGCTACGTTGCGGTGACCATCGACGACATCGTTCGTCGGGCCGGAATCGGGCGGGCGACGTTCTATCTGCACTTCGACTCCAAAGCCGCGGTGCTACGCGAACTGCGCAACACCCGGATGACCGTCTGGTCTCAGCAGGATGCCCCGCGCGGCGGCAGATCGGGACGGCCGTCGATCAAGGCCTTCTTCGAGAAGGTGGTCGATTTCTACACCTCCGCGCCGCAGCTCTACATGGCACTGCATCAGGCGCGGGCGGCCGACCCGGAGTTCGCCGCGGCGCACCGAGCCACCATGGAGGACAACGTCACCGAGTGGATCGAGGCCGACGCCATGCCCGGCGCCACCGAGGCCCAGCTGCGACTGGCCATCGCGATGATGTACACCATGGTCGATTCCTTCATGCACCTGTGGCTGGTCGACGGCTGGCCGCTGGAACACGAGGCCGCGATCGAGGCAATGACCGACGCGCTGCACGCCACCATGCGCTGAAAAACGCCGGCCCGCGCAGCCGCGGCATTTATCGTGGCACACGCACCAGCGACCGCGGTGCGAGCGGTTTTCCAACGAGAGGCTGCGCAATGACCGAGCTCCGGGCAGACGGCGCGATGACCGAGCAGCCGACGCAACGCCGAGGCATCATGCAATCGCTCACCGGACTCAGTGTCCGCTATGTCGAGCGCCTGATGCCCGACCCGTATCTGTTCGCGGTGATCCTCACGCTGATCGTCGCCGGCCTGGTTGCCGCATTGGTGCGCGGAGCATCGGCCAGCGGCATGTTGGCGGCCTGGTACGCCGGGGTGTGGGGCCCGCAGAACATCTTCACGTTCGCCTTCCAGATGGTGCTGATCCTGGTGACCGGCTACACGCTGGCCGAAGCGCCCGTGCTGAAACGTGCCATCGTCCGCGTCGCGGCAGCGCCGCGCAGCCAGGTGCAGGGAGCGCTGCTCTGCTTCACCGTCAGTGCCGCCGCGTCCCTGCTGAACTGGGGCTTGGGACTGGTGGCCGGCGCACTGGTCGCCCGGCAGGTAGCGCGACGCTTCCCCGACTCGCATTTCGGCTACCTGATCGCCGCGGCGTTCATGGGTTTCATCGTCTGGACGCAGGGGCTCTCGTCGTCGATCGCGCTGGCGAACACCGATGCCGGCAGTCCCATGAATGTCATCCACAAGATCGCCGGATTCACTGTGCCGTTGAGCCAGACCATCTTCCAGCCGTACAGCTGGCTGTCGGCGATCATCGTGTTGGGGATGCTCGCACTCGCGGTGTGGCGGATGGAGCCGGCTGATGCTCTTGTGCCGGATCCCGCTGTGTTCGAGGAAGAACCGGAGATTGCCGCCCAGCGCAGCGCAACGTTCGCCGAACGGCTGGAGAACCAGTGGATCCTCAACGTGCTGCTGTTCGGCGCGGGCATCACGTATTTCGTGGCCAGTGGTTGCGTGCTGAACATCTCCTCGATGATCATGCTGTTCACCATCACCAGCGCCCTGTTGCACCGCACGCCGATCCGATTCATCCGGGCATTCACCGGTGCGGCGAAGGTATCGGGCCCCTTGCTGCTGCAGTATCCGCTCTACGGCGGCCTGGTCGGGCTGCTGGCGTATCAGGGCGCCGAGGGGGCCAAGCCGCTGCAGACACTGCTGGCCCAGACGCTGGTGAACGGCGCCACGGAGTACACGTTGCCGTTCCTGACGTTCATAGGCTCGGTGATCATCAGCCTGTTCGTGCCGTCCGGCGGCGGACACTGGGCAGTGCAGGGCCCGATCGCCGTCGACTCCGCCCTGGCGATCGGCCAGCAGTCGCCGGCCTATCTCGGGCTGGTCTCCATGGCCGTGGCCGTCGGCGAAGGCGCGGCGAACATGATCCAGCCGTTCTGGCTGCTGCCGCTGTTGGCGATCGCGAAGCTCAATGTCCGTCAAGTGATGGGGTTTACCATCGTGGCGTTCTTCATCGGGTTGGTGGGCCTGGGAGCGATGACGCTGATCGCACCGTGGGTGATCTGAGGGCCGTCCTCGCTATTTCCTTGATATCTGCTCGTGCGTGTCGGATCCTCGTGACAGAAGCGAAGGAGAACGGCGTTGAACACACCTGTAGCCGAAAGTTTGGACAGCATCACGACCGCCCTGCGGGACTGCTACGCCGTGATAGAAGCCCTCTGCGCCGATCTCAGCGACGCCGAGTGGAAGGCTCAGTCACTGTGCCCGGACTGGACGGTCCGCGACGTGGTCAACCACGTCACGAGTATCGAAGCGGTGATGGCAGGGTGGCTTCCCGACGACGACCGCACTCCGCCACCATTCGAGAAGGCCGCGGAATTCCTGCGGGACGCCGACACCGACCGCGCGACGTACAGCGACCTGGTCCGCGCGATCTATGACCGCCGTCGAAACGACCTGGCCACGTTGTCCGACGCGGATCTGATACGGCCGTCGTGGACTCCGGTCGGCCCCGCGACCTACGGGAGGTTCCTGGAGATCCGGGTCTTCGACTTCTGGGTGCACGAACGTGACATCACCACCCCGCTCGGCCGCACAACCGAGGACGCCGGTCTCGGAGCCCAGATCGCGCTGGCTGAGGTGGCCGGTTCCCTGGGCTACATCGTCGGCAAGAAGGTGGGACTGCCCGACGGTAAGAGCATCACCTTCGATCTCACCGGACCCATCGCGGCGCAGTTGCATGTCGCCGTGGATGGACGGGCCAAATCCGTTGACCACCTGGATAGTCCGGATGTCACGCTGAGCACCGATTCCACGACTTTCATCCAACTGGCGTGCGGACGCATCGACCCGCAGGCCCAGATCGACTCCGGCGCCGTCACCTGGACGGGCGATGGCGAGCTCGGCGATCGCGCCGCCCGCGGCCTGAGGTTCACGATGTGACCAGTCGCCCGGATTTCGTCGACTTCCACTTCGACGTCATGTGCCCGTACGCCTACCAGACCTCGCGGTGGATCCGGGAAGTCCGCGATCTCACCGGCCTGACGGTGAACTGGCGCTTCTTCAGCCTGGAGGAGATCAATCGCCGAGAGGGCAAGAAGCATCCCTGGGAACGCGAGTGGTCCTATGGCTGGTCGATGATGCGCATCGGGGCGCTGCTGCGTCGCCGGTCGATGGCCGACGTCGATGCCTGGTACGAGCGCGCCGGCCGCGCTCTGCACGTCGAGGGCCGCAAACCACACGAGAAGGCAGTTGCCCGCCGACTGCTCGAAGAACTCGGCTTCGATCCCGAACTCGCCGATCAGGCTATCGCCGACCCGACCACCAGCGACGAGGTCCTGGACGACCATCGACGGGTGGTCGCCGCCAGCGGCTACGGGGTGCCCACGCTGTTCTTTCCCGACGGGCAGTGCCTGTTCGGGCCGGTGCTCATCGATCCGCCCACCGGCGATGCCGCCCTACGCCTGTGGGACGCCGTTGTCGGCTGGACCGAGTTCCCGCATCTGTACGAGCTGCAGCGGCCCAAGACTCCTGCCGACCAAGCGCGCATCGCCGAGACGTTCCGACCCTATTTGGAAGCGCGGGATTGGGTGTCGATCAACCGGGGCGAGGTGGTTACCTTCCCCTACCGAGAACACGGGCAGCCCACGACACGAAACCCATGAGCAGGGATCCGATTCCTACGCCCTTCAGCCACTCACGCTCCACTGAACACAGTATTCAAAGTAGCTGCTGCCCTTGATATCCCGACGACACCGAGATGTTGGGCCCAGCGCAAGCTCGACCCGCAAGCGGACCAAGGCGTCCACTCTCTACTCGTTGCACGGGAAAGAGCCGCGACCAGACAGTCCGTGCTACCGTCAATGCCGCACATCTTTCTTGATGCGCTTGGAAAAATGAGAGAAGTTAAGTAATGGCACAGGGCACTGTGAAATGGTTCAACGGCGAAAAGGGCTTCGGCTTCATCGCCCCCGATGGCGGAGCGCCTGACGTCTTCGTTCACTACTCCGAGATCACTGGCGGCGGATTCCGCACGCTCGAAGAGAACGCTCGGGTTCAGTTTGAGGTAGAACAGGGCGCGAAAGGTCCACAGGCTGTGGGCGTTTCGGTAATCTGATCGAACACACAGACTTCAAAAGGCTGTCGCAGCACACGCTGCGGCAGCCTTTTTTGTGATCGGCGTACTGGCCGTTCAGCCGTGATACCCGTGCACGGCGGGATCAGTAGCACTTGCGTGAGCCTGCCCGCCCAAGACCTGCAGATCCGAGTCATCGACGCCGCGGGAGGCCAAGTGTGCTACGCGACTTCACCCTCGACCCCACCAGGGACCACTGACGGCACGAAAATGGCCCCCAGGCTTGCGCCTAGGGGCCATTTCTTTTGTAGCGGGGACAGGATTCGAACCTGCGACCTCTGGGTTATGAGCCCAGCGAGCTACCGAGCTGCTCCACCCCGCGTCGGTATCTACGAGATTACAGAAGGATGGCCCGGGCACCAAATCACCTGTTGCCGCCACCGCCGCCAGGATCGACCGCACACAATCAAGCGGTAACCAAAATTAACTAATGGCCGCTCGCGGCGGGGTCGTCGCCGCCGGCGCGCAACCCCCTCACGCCGCCCGCCCCGACCGGCTCTCCGCGGCATAGCGCCCGCTTGTAGCCCTGAATCCATGACTGAAGCGCTCCTAGAACCCCGTATCCCCGGGCGCGTCAGCAATCGCGACGGATCTTGCGAGCTCCAATAAATGGGAAAGCAAAATTAACTTTTGTCTTGCAGGGCACCACCCTCCGTGGCATGCTGCTCGCACAGCGCCAATTGAGTCCTGCATCACATCCCCGCCGGCCACGGCGGGACCACAGAGTCGGGAGAGACTACGGATGCCTGGAATCGTCGACGGCATAGGTCGTCTACTGAGCTACCGGATGAGCGTCGGAGAGTTGATCGGGCTGGGCCTGATCCTCGGTACGCCCTACCTGATCATCGGGCTGATCTGGTCGCTGACCCACACCGCGCACCTGCACGACATGCAAGGCCTGGACCTGGTGGTGTCGTTCCTGGGGTCGATCGTGTCGTGGCCGGTGCTGCTGGTCGCCAACGTCTGCATGCAGTGACCCGATGTCTGTATCGGACTCCACCCGTCGCCTGATTCACCTCGCTGATCAACAGATGGCCGGCCGGCCGGGCCTGCGGGCCGTGGTCGACTGGCTCCTGCAGTACCTGAAGAACCACCCGATCCAATCGCTGGGCACCGGCGGCAGCCAGGTGGTGCTCGGGGTCCGGGCCGTCCAGTACCTGTTCGCCGATCTGTTCCGCGGGCGCTTCCTGATCGGTGAGTTCATCGATCAAACGGCTTTCGTGACCAGTGCCGCTTTCCTACCAACGGTTTTCGTCACCATCCCGGTGGGCGTGACACTCTCGATCCAGTTCAGCGTGCTGGCCGGCCAAGTCGGCGCCTCCTCGCTCGCCGGTGCGGCCACCGGACTGGTGATCATCCGCCAGGCCGCCCCCCTGGTCGCCGCGATGCTGCTGGCGGTGGCTGTGGGCTCCGCGGTCTGCGCCGACCTGGGATCACGGACCATGCGTGAAGAGATCCAGGCCATGGAGGTCATGGGCGTCTCACCGGTACGGCGCCTGGTGGTGCCCCGGCTGGCCGCGTTGATGACCGTCGGCGTACTCCTCACCGGCATCACATTCTTCGTCGGCTACGTCGCCGGCTACATCTTCAACGTGTTCCTGCAGAACGGGACCGCAGGCTCGTTCATCGCGACCTTCTCCTCGTTCTCCGACGTCGGGGACATGTGGCTGGCATTCGCCAAATCCATCGTCTTCGGGATGATCGTCGCGATCGTGAGCTGCCAGAAGGGTCTCGACAGTCACGGCGGACCCGCCGGAGTCGCCAACTCGGTGAACGCCGCAGTGGTGGAGTCGATCCTGCTGCTGATGCTCGTCAACGTCGTGATGAGCCAGCTCTACGTGATCTTGTTCCCCAGGCAGGCGCTGTAACCATGGTCATTCCCAGTGCCTTTCAGATCCCCGGGATGCGACCGATCACCGACCTGTTCACCGGGTTCTTCTTGGCCGTGGCCCGCGCCGGCCACTTGGTGCATTTCTTTGGGCGCACGCTCGCGTCCATCCCGACCATGCTCCGGCACTACCGACGCGAGATGCTGCGGCTGCTGTCCGATATCGCCTGGGGCAACGGGTCGATCGTCGTCGGCGGTGGCACCATCGCGGTCGCGTTGGCACTCGGCGCGATCGCCGGCGCACTGGTCGCCGTCGAGGGCTACAACGTCCTGGACCTGCTGGGTTTGGGACCGGCCACCGGCCTGATCTCGTCGTTCGCCACCACTCGCGAACTCGCCCCGATCATGGTGGGAATGGCGTTCATCGCCCAGGCCGGTTGTCGCTTCACCGCCCAACTCGGAGCGATGCGCATCAACGAGGAGATCGATTCGCTGGAAGCGATGGCGATCAACCCCATCCCGTTCTTGGTCACCACCCGGGCGGTCGCCTCGGTGATCGCGGTCGTGCCGCTGTTCCTGGTGGCGTTGGGTATCGCCTACCTGTCCTGTCAGTTCTCGGTCATCCTGATCTCCGGGCAATCCAACGGGTCCTACCTGCACTACTTTTCGCTGTTCGTCAACGGTCGCGACGTGCTGTATGCGACGCTCAAGGCCACCGTCTTTGTGTTCGTGTCCTCAACCATCCAGAGCTACTACGGCTTTATCGCTTCGGGCGGACCGGCCGGTGTCGGCGTCGCCGCCGGACGCGCCATGCGCACCAGTGTCACCGCGGTGGTCGTGGTGAACATGTTCTTGACCATGGCGCTGTGGGGTGTCGAATCCGGCGCCAGGTTCGGGGGTTAGGCGATGCCGAACTCGTTCGACACCGATCCGCGCGGACCCTCCAACCTTCGGATATTCGTGCTGGGCGTCGCCTTCATCGTCATCGCCGTGGCCACCGCGACGCTGATGGTCGCCAAATCCCAGGGCAAGCTGGACAACCTGGTCCGCATCGATGTGCGGCTGTCCAACATCGGCGATGGCCTGCCGCCGCGCTCCGACGTGAAGTACCACGAACTTCTGGTCGGTTCGGTCGCCGACATCACCCCATCCACCCACGGACTGCCCAACGAAGTCCACGTCGTGCTCAAGCCCGAGCACGCGGCCAAGATCCCCAGCACCGTCACCGCGCGCGTCGTGCCGGCCAACCTGTTCGCCGTCTCCGCGATCCAGTTGGTCGACAACGGTGCTGCCCCCGATCATCTGCGGTCGGGCTCGGTGGTCCTCGAAGACCAATCGCTGCCCACCGTGCTGTTCCAGAACGTGCTGAACAAGCTCCGGCAATTGATCAGCCCCCTGGGCCGCAAACCCGACGACACCACCGTCGGCGTGATCGCCGCCCTGGGCACCGCGACCCACGGCCGCGGACAAGAGCTGACCGACACCGGTCACAACCTGAACGAGATTCTGGCGCAACTCAACTCCGTCGTCGCCACCGACGACGCTGATCCCACCACGCTGTCGGCGCTGGCGGCGGCGGCCGAGGGCCTACAGCGGGTCTCCCCGGAACTGTTCGACGCCCTGGACCGTTCGATTCAGCCGATGGCCACCATCGCGGAGAAAGGACCGCAGCTGTCCAGCCTGCTCACCGGCGGAACCGACACCGCGACCACGTTGGCAAGCGCCCTGGAGAACCAAACCGAGCGGATGATCACCATCACCAGCCAGTTCACCCCCGCCCTCGGGGTGATCGCGGATCATGCCGGCGAATTCCACGGTGTGTCAACCAAGTTGCAAACTCTCGCCAACCGAGTCTACGACGTCATCTGGGACGCAGACGGGAAGCTGCTTCAGGTCAAGGCGGCCATAGCCCTGACGCCCAGCCGCACCTACGTCCGCGCCGACTGCCCCCGCTACGGCGAGCTGGCCGGTCCGAGCTGCGCCACCGCACCGGAAGTGCCCACCGCCCCGGACCTGTTTCCCGCGTTGGGTTCCCAGGGCGTCTCCCCTACCCCGGGCATGACCGAGAACCGGCCGAACCTCACCCCACCCCGGCACTCCATGCCCGGCGATCCGCAGGGACCACCGATCCCCCCACCGCCCGGACCGCCGCCGGCCGAAGTCGCCACCGTCGAGCCGGCGAGCGCGGTCATCGGCGGCAACGTCGGCGTGGTGGGCAGTCCGCAGGAAAAGCAACAGATCAGCCGGATCACCGGGCGTTCCGACACGCCCACGGTGCTGCTGCTGGCACCGCTGTTGCGGGGCAGCACGGTGCGCCTGAGCCCGGCCGTGAAAGAAGGTGTCCGGTGAGGAGTCGTTCCAAATCGGTGATCGGCATGGCCATCTTCACCAGCTTCGCCCTGACCGTCACCTGGATGGTCTACAACACGTTGCGCCGCGACATCGCCGGGCCCACCTACAGTTACTCGGCGATCTTCAGTGACGCGTCCGGCATGGCACCGGGCGACGATGTGCGCGTTGCCGGGGTGCGGGTCGGGCGGGTCGACCGGGTGAAACTGCACGGCACCGCGGCCCAAGTGCAGTTCCGCGTGCAACGCAGCCAGCAGCTCTACCAGAACACGATTGCCTCGGTGACCTACCAGAGCATCATCGGGCAGCGCTATCTCGGACTGGCTCAAGGGCCCGGCGGCAATCACGAGATCCTGCCCAACCACGGCCAAATACCGATCGAACGCACCAACCCATCACTGGACGTGTCCTACATGCTCAACGGATTCGAGCCACTGTTCGCCGAGCTGGACCCCGAACAGGTGGACAACATCAGCAACGCGACAGTTCTGGCGCTACAAGGCAATCACGCCTCCATGCTGACGTTGATCACCCAGGCCTCGCAGATGGCCGAAACCTTCGCCGGCCCAGACGAAGTGCTCAGCACACTCATCACCACCCTCAATCAGCTGATGACCGACCTGGCCAAGCAGAGCACCAACATGGAGAACATGATCCGCCAGTCGCGCGACACCATGGTCACGCTGGCGAATCACCGTGAACCGTTGGTCGACTCAGTGGGCTCGATCAACGCCACCATGGCGCGACTGTCCACCGTCGTCGACAACATCACCCCCGATCTCGAAGAGTTCATCGCGCGCCAACCCGGGCTGCTCAATTACGGGGTCAACGACGGCCGCGAACGATTCGCCTACATGGCGGCCAACCTCCCGTACGTACTGCAGGGGCTGGCCCGGATCACCCAGAGCGGCACCTACAGCGATGTCTACGCCTGCGAACTGGACTTGGGCCTGTGGCGCGGCCTGTTCCACTGGTTCCGGTCCTTCGTCGGCGCGGCCACCGCCAGCGAAGGTCTCGCCCACCAGCATTCGGCGGCATGCCGATGAGTCTGATCCCCGCCGCGCTCAGACGCCCCATCGAATCGTTCAGCCGACCCTGGATGGGCGTCATCTCGATCGTCATCATCGTCGCCGTGCTCACGGCGACCGTCGTGTACTCGGGCCTGGGCATCGGAAAGATCCGATACCACGGACAATTCGCCCAGGCGGCCCAGATCCGCTCCGGCGCCGTGGTGACTATCGCCGGCGTCAAGGTCGGCGCCGTTGAACGCGTCAAGCTCGCCGGTGACCACGTGGTGATCGGATTCAATGTCGAGCGCGGCATCCCGCTGGGCGCCGACACCCGCGCCGCGATCAAGCTGACCACCATCTTGGGGTCGCGCTATCTCGAACTGTCACCGGCGGGCACCGGGCAGCTGGAGAACCGAACGATCACCTTGGCGCACACCCAGGTTCCCTACGATCTGCAACGCACCCTCGCCGGGGCAACGCGCACCCTGGGGCCGGTGGACGCCAACCGATTCGTCGACTCGCTGAACATGCTCAACGCCAACCTCGGTGGGGTCGCCGAAGAACTGCCGCAGGCGCTGACCAACCTGCAGGCGATGGCCGACATCATCGCCGATCGCCGCGAGCAGCTCGGCACGCTGCTGACCAACACCGAAACACTCACCACCATGCTGCGCGACCAGCGGGCCAACCTCGGCGCCCTGGTCTTACAGGGCCGCGATGTGCTGCGCGAGATAGCCACCCGCCGTGCGGCCGTACAACAACTGTTCGCCAGCGCCACGCTGCTGGTCGATCGCACCCACGGAATCCTGCGCGACGAGGCGGCCGTCAACCAGATGATCCGCGACTTCGATGAATTCATGAAGATGACCGCCGATCATGACGCGTTGCTGCGCAGCTTCCTGCAGTCGACCCCGGTCGCCCTGCGTAACTTCGCCAACGCCACCGGCAGCGGCAATGCGGCCGATGTCTTCTTGCCCGCCGGGATCTTCGTGGACTCCTGGATGTGCGCACTGAGTGGACGCGCCAGACAGTTCAACCTGGTCGAGTATTTCAAGGACTGCGAATGAGTCGCGCGCTCAAGCTCTACGTGCTCGCCGGTGCGGCCGCCCTCGTGTTGGCTGTGACCGGTGCCGCGGTGGCACCGCAGTTGATCCCCGACCTGCCGAGGCTGTCCCTGCACAAGATCCGGGTGACGGCCCAGTTCCAAGACGCCGTAGGGCTTTACGCCGGCAACGGGGTGTCGGTGCTCGGAATGGACGTCGGCAAGGTCACCAGCATCACCCCCAGAGGCGGCTACGTCGAGGTGAAGCTCGCGATCGACGCCGGAGTCGACATCCCCGCCGACGCTGAAGCCGTCACCGTGTCCTCCTCGGTGCTCACCGACCGGCACGTCGAGCTCACCCCGGCCTATCGCGGCGGACCCAAGCTGCGCAACGGCGATGTGCTGAGCCTGGACCGGACCCGCACACCGGTGGAGTTCGAACGGACCCTGGCGATGATGGACAAGCTCGGCAGCGCGTTGCGCGGCGACGACAACAATGCGGGCCCGCTGGGCGAATTCGTCGCACTCGGCTCGCAGATCACCGTCGGCAACGGTCCAGACATCAAGGCGACCCTGGGCCGGTTATCCGAAGCCCTGCGCGTCGGGTCGGACAAGGGCGCGCGCAGCAAGAAGACCATACAGACGATCGTCGCCAACATCGCCGAACTCAGCGAGGCTGCGTCGCGAAACGACGCCGCACTGCGCGAATTCGGTTCCTACGTCCACCAACTCAGCGACATCCTGGCCGCAGAACACCTGGGATCCGGAAGCACCGGAGCCAAGATCAACCGGCTGCTCGCCGAAACATCGCGGCTTCTCGAAGGCAACTCCGATCGGCTGCGAGAGGCGTTCACCGGTGTCCGGACGGTCGCCACGACGCTCACCGACAACGAACGTGACCTGCGCGAGATCCTCGACGTGGGGCCGCTGTTCATCGACAACTTCTACAACGTCATCGACGAGAACGCGGGCAGCCTGCGGTCGCACCTGCTGCTGGGCAAAACCTTGTTCAACAGTCAGTTCGGCAAGGAGGTCTGCAACCTGATGGGTCTCAAGCAGCTCGCGTGTGCGACCGGAACGGCGCAGGACTACGGACCGGACTTCGGGCTGGGCAGCATGCTCGATCTGATGCAAGACGGGATCGGTACGCAGCCATGACGCGGCCACCGAGATGGGTGCGCGGCGCTCGAGCGGCGCTGGCGATCGCGACCGCGCTACTGACGGTCGGATGCGGCCTGGACCTGGAGAGTGTGGCACTGCCCGCCCCCGGCGGCGGTGGGCCGTACTACACCATCACCGCGGTCTTCTCCGACGCGTTGAACCTTCCGGAGAAGGCCAAGGTGCGGTTGTACGGGGCGCAGATCGGTGAGGTCGAATCCATTCGGGCGCAGGACTTCAACGCCTACATCACCATGCGGATCAAATCGGCCGTACCGCTGTATGCCGGCAGCACCGCCGAACTACGCTCAGCCACCCCGCTCGGCGACATCTTCGTTCAGATCTGGCCCGACAAGAACCGGCCCGACGACGCACCGCTGCTGCACAACGGCTCGGTACTGCCGCTGGAATCAACCGCCAACGCTCCCACCATCGAAGAACTGATCAGCTCGATGGCGATGCTGGTCAACGGCGGCACGGTGCGCCACCTGGTGTCCATGCTCAACGGCGCGGGCAAGGCCGTCGGCGGGCGAGGCGAAAAGCTTGGCCTGCTACTGGACCAGACCGCGACCCTGCTGTCGCGGATGAGCGCCCGGTCGCAGCAGTTGGATCTGACGCTGCGGAGATCCTCGGAACTGGCCGCGACCATGTCGGCGCGTCAGAACACCTTCGACGATGCCCTCACCCGCCTGGCACCCGCCCTCAACGTCATCTCCGACAACACCTCCGACCTGATCGACCTGGTCGACACCGGCGCGCGGATCACCCGTCAACTGTCCCGCTTCCCGTCACTGCAAGGCACCGATACCCGTAGCCTGACCGCCGATCTGAACAAGATGGCGGGCGTTTTCAACGAGATCGCCGTCGACCCCGACCTGTCGCTGATGCCGTTCAACCGGTTCCTGGGCATCTTGATGAAGACCTTCAACGGCACCGCCGCACACGCCAAGGGAGAAATCGACAAGATCACGCTGGTGCCCTGGCCCGACAAGAACTACCCGGGCGATCCCGAATTCCACTGGACCGACGGCACCGACTGGCATCTGATGATCGGCGAACTGCGCTACGAATGGAACATGCTGCTGTCTCGGATCTACGGGCCGCAGCGATGAGACCCTTCCTCGACCTCCTCGACCTGTTCGCCCGGCTGGGCGTGTGGCTGGTGCAGGCCGGCCACCGCCGGCGCATTCTGTTGTCCGGCATCGGATTAGCACTGACCACGGTGGTGGCCGCGGCATACGTGACGATCTTCGGGGTCGGGATCAACCCCGCGCAGAAGACGATCTCGGTACGGGTACTGCTTCCGCAGTCCGGTGGGTTGTTGGTCAATCAGGACGTGACGTTGCGGGGCATCCCGATCGGCCGGGTCACCGATGTGCACCTGACCGCGGCGGGAGCCGAGGCCGTCGTCTCGCTGCGGTCCGATCGCCCCATTCCCCGCGACACTCGGGTGCGGGTGGCCGGGCTGTCGGTCGCCGGCGAGCAATACCTGGACTTTCGCCCCGAGCACGAGAACGGCCCCTACCTGACCAACGGCTCGCTGATCGGCCAGGAGCAGACCAGCGTGCCGGTGTCACTGCCCCAGATCATCGACGACAGCCGTGGGGCCCTGGGCCAGGTCGACGCCGAGAAGCTGACGGCGGTCTTCAACGAGCTTCGGGTCAGCCCGGACGGCGGCAAGAACCTGTCCGCCCTGCTAGACGGCACGGTGCTGCTCGCCTCGACCCTCGACGGCGTGCTGCCCGAGACGGTCAGCATGCTGCGCAACACCCGGATCACGTTCACCACCTTCAGCGACGTCAGCCCGGGATTGAGCGGTACCAGCAACGACCTGCAACAGATCCTCGGCGGCGTCAACACCATGGACGGCGGATTCCGCACCCTGGTCGAACTCGGCGGAACTGAACTGGGCCAGGTCGACAGCTTCATCGGCGACAACCGCGAGAACGTCTACGCCCTGCTGGGCAACCTGACCACCCTCTCGCAGATCTTCTATCTGCGGGTGCCCGCCCTGCAGGACCTATGGCGCCCCGACCACGGCTCGCTGGTGGATCGCCTGGCCGGCACCGTGCACGACGGCGGTATCTGGGTGATCGCCGACATCTACCCCCGGCACCGCTGCGACTACGGTCTGCCGCGCAAGCCACCGTCCGCGGTGAACTTCCCTGCCCCATACCGCTACACCTACTGCCCCGACGACGACCCCTCACTGCTGGTTCGCGGCGCTCGCAACGCCCCGCGCCCGCCCGGCGACGACACCGCCGGGCCGCCCCCGGGCCACGACCCGCTGACGACCCTGGAACCGCCTCCGGTCTATCCGCCCTACACCCTGCCCACTCCCGATGGCGGTCCGCAGCTGCCCGCGTGGATCCCCAACTGATGAGAAAGCCGAGCCCCATGGGAAAAACAGCCGATCCCGACGTCTTCGACCAACTCGACGAACAACTCGTGACTGACCTCGGCACGGATTCCGCACACGACGAAGGCCCCGACCATAACGACCCCGAACCCACAACACCCTCGGTACCGGTGCCGCAACGTCACGGAGCGACAGTGGCGCTGGTAGCCGCCGTGTTGATCGCGGCGCTGGCCTATTCGGGATACGCCGGGTGGCGTCTGCATCAACTCGATGCGCGCGCCTCCGCGGGGCAAGCCGCCCTGGCGGCCGCCAAGGACTACGCGATCACCTTGACCACCCTGGACACCGCCGATATCGACGGCAACTACGCCCGCGCGCTCGACGGCGCGACCGGCCAGTTCAAGGACGCCTACAGCTTGGGCGCCAAGCAGTTACGCCAGATTCTGATCGACAACAAGGCCACCGGCAGGGGCATCGTTTTGGACGCTGCCGTCAAGGCCGCCACCACGACCCGCGTGGAGGTGTTGCTGTTCGTGGACCAATCCATCACCAACGCGGTCCGATCCGAACCACGGATCGATCGCAACCGAATCCAGATGACCATGGAACTCGTCGACCACCGCTGGCTTGCCAGCCAGGTCGACCTGACCTGACCAGCGAAGGCATCGAGATGACCATCGCTGAGACTCCCAGTGTTGAGGCGCCACAGGTGGTTCCCACCGATCCGCCGCCGCCCTCCCGGCTTCGGCGTGCGATACGGCCCGCCGCAATACTGTGCGCGGCCGCGGTTCTCGCGGGCAGCGGATACCAGAGCTGGCTGCTCTACCAACAGCATCGATCGGCACTTGCCGGCCGTGAGGCTTCCGAGGCCGCAACGCAATACGCGGAGCTGCTGACGACCGCGAACCCCGGCACGGTCGATCGGCAGATCACCGAGCTGTTGGACCGATCGACCGGCACATTCCACGACCGCTACGCCAAGCAGAGCTCCGAGCTTCGCGCGATGTTGATCGCCAACCAGGTGAGCACCAGTGGCACCGTCATCGACACCGCGGTGAAGTCAGCCGACGCCACCGACGCGACGGTGCTGCTGTTCGTCGAACAGACCTTCAGCAGTGCGGTGCTGAATAAGACCCCTGGAGGCCCGATCGCCCAAGCACCGGCCGACGTCACCGCCATGGCGCTCACCCTGCACAAGGATGCCGGGCGGTGGCTGGTCAGCGATGTCGTGGCGGGGCAGCAACAATGACCAGTATCGGCACGTCGTTGGGCGCTCTCGCGGCTCTTCTGACGACCGCCGGCACGCTGCTGGCCCCGACGGCCGTCGCTTCCGCGCCGGCTTTCTGCGACGAACTGCAGGCAAGTTGGGACGGTCAGCGTTGCACGACCCTGGTGGTTTCGGCCCGAAAGGCGGAGCGATACATCGCCTTTGACCTTCCCGAGGCCATGCTGGATGACGCCGCGGCCGGACCGGTGGTGCGCGACTTCTACCGCCGCCTGATGAGCGGCTGGCGCAGCTCGGGCGCCGAGGCGATGCGAGACAGCAGTGCTGTCGCCTACTACGAGAGCTTTCCCGGTCCGGGGGCGGTGCAATCGCTGGTCGTCCATGAATGCCTGGAACCGTTTGGGATGCAGGCCAACAACGCCTACCGCACCTTCGTGTTCGACATGGCCACGGGACGCCGCCTGGCCCTTGGTGACCTGTTCAAGCCGGGCATCGACCCGATCACCGTCATCGCGGGCGCGGCGGCCCCGGTGCTGCCCGCCGCACTGGACGCCGCGGCGCCCCCACATGCGCCCAACACCTACCCGTTCACCGTCGACGAGTTTGCGCCCAACGCACAGGGCAGCGGCTATAGCGGCGACTACCGGGCGTTCGCGCTCACCCCCGACCAATTGGTGCTGTACCTGCCCGACGCCCCGCAGCTTCGGGAGAACCCGCAGCCCGCCGACCGGTTCGTGTGGTCCATGGATGGCGGCGCGGTGGTGGCCAGGGTGCCCCTGGCGGCGCTGTCGCCCGCCCTGCGACCGGAATACGGTGGAACGTGAGGCCAGCCCTGATAGGAGGACCTTGGAGATGATGTTTCTCGTGCGGATCATCGACCTTGCCGTGAGCGTACTGCGCTACCTGGCCACCCCCGAAGCCCGGCTACTGCGCGCCGGAGTGCTGGTCGTGCTGTTCTTCGGGGTCCTGGTCGGGGCTGTCGGCCTGATCTGGGGACTCGCCCAACTCCCGCACTATCTGGCCGGGCCCTAGCCGTCACATGTCGCTGCATCGAGAGGACCGCTGAAATGTCGACCTGCCATGAACAACACGGCCAGGACCAGGCCCGCCACCGCGTACTCACCACCGCCGAGACCCGGGTTCACGTCGACTGTTACACCCCGCGCTGGGACGAAGACCCCGTCGATCTGACTGAGGCACTGGATTTTTGGTCGGCTGCCGCGGCGGCGGCCAATGTCATCATGCAGTTGAGCATGCCCGGCGTCGGCTACGGCGTCGTGGAGAGTCGCGTGGAATCCGGCTCGCTGATGCACCATCCGTGGAAGCGGTTGCGCACCACCGCCCAGTACATGGCCGTCGCGGTGCTGGGCACCGAGGAAGACCGCGCCGCCTACCGTGACGCGGTCAACGTCGCGCATCGGCAGGTTCGCTCCACGGCGAGCAGCCCGGTCAAATACAACGCCTTCGACCGCGATCTGCAACTGTGGGTCGCCGCATGCCTGTTCGTCTTCTATGAGGACACCTACCAGCTGCTACGCGGCAAGATGACCGAGGAGCAGGCCGAGGCGTTCTACCACCACGCCTGGCCGCTGGGCACCACCTTGCAGGTCACCGACGACCAGTGGCCGCCCACCCGGGCCGAGTTCGACACCTACTGGAACAGCACCTGTCAGACTCTTGCGATGGACGACACTGTCCGCGACTACCTCATGCGCCTAGTCGACTTGAAGATGGTTAACCCGATCTTCCGGGTGCTCCTCGGGCCGCTGCTGCGATTCCTGACGATCGGGTTTCTGCCACCGGTCTTTCGAGAATTGCTCGGTGTGCAATGGTCGCGAGGCGAACAACGCCAGTTCGAGAATCTGTTCCTGTTCGTGTCATTTGTGAACCGCTTCATTCCGCGGTTCATCCGGACCGCCAACTATCACGTGCTGATGGCCGACGTTCGCCACCGCATCCGACGGCACAAGTCGCTGATCTGACCATGGCGACTCACCACGACGACGGCTTAGGGCCCGACAGCCTGCTGTGGCACTTCCTGGCAGACCAGCCGACCCCCTCGCTGGGCGCAACGCGTGGCTGACACCGCACGCACGACCCGGCGACGCCCCAAAGATCGCAAGGACCAGATCGCCCGGGCCGCCGCCGAATCATTCAGCACCCTGGGCTATCACGCGGTCAGCGTGGAGAACATCGCCACCGAGGTCGGTGTCTCGGCTCCCGCCCTCTACCGGCACTACGCCAGCAAGTACGACCTGTTCCGCGTCGCGGTATTGGCACTGAGCCAACAACTGGTCGACGTCACCGATATCGTTCCAGATCCCGCCGCGGGCCCGGGGGCAGCACTCGATCAGCTGATACACGCCCTGATCGACGTGGCGCTGTGCAACCGAGAATCCGGTGGCCTGTACCGATGGCAGGCTCGCTATCTGCGCGAAGCGGACGCCGCCGCGCTGTTGGATCAGCTACTGCTGGTCAACCAACGCCTACAGCAACCGCTGGCCGAGCTACGGCCGACCGCACCGCTGTTGCACCGACAGATGCTCTCAGCGGCGTTACTCAGTGTCGCCGGGGGTATCACCGACCACCACCTGCGCGCCACGGTCAGCGACATCACCGAGGTGCTGACCGCGGCGTCATGGGCATTGCTGCACACCGAATTGCCCACGCCGGACAACTTTGCGTCCGGGGCGCACGCGGCGCACATCTTCACCGCAGATGCCGGAATGTACGAGGCGGTGCTGCACGCCTCGATGATGCTGTTTCACCGCCACGGCTACGCCGAGACCAGCGTGGCCCAGATCGCCAAGGCGGCCGGACTGCGAATCTCGAGTATCTACCGCTATTTTCCCGGCAAAACCGACATTCTCAGCACCGCGCTGCGCCGCTCGTCCGATCGACTCTCCGCGGAACTGTCGGTGGTCAACACCAACCGGTCCGAACCGCGAGAAGCGCTCACACAGTTAGTCGACATCTACGTTGCCACCTCATTCGCCAACCCTGAACTGGCGTCGATCTATTACAGCGAACAGATCCACCTGTCGCCAAACGATCGGGCGCTGCTGCGCAATGTGCAGCGATCCACCATCGACTCCTGGGTCGGTCTGTTGCGGTCGGTGCGGCCCGACCTCAGCGCGACAGCCGCCCGATTCCTGGTGCACGCCGCGATGGGCCTGGTGGTCGACCTCGGCCGCCTGGTGCACTACGACCGGCCCGACCCTTCGACGCCGCACATGGCCTACGAGCAGGCGTGCGTACGCACGCTGATGCTCGCCGTGCTGTTCGGCGCCTAGCTATTTGGCGCTGTTGAACTTGGCCATCGCGTCGTCGAGACGTTGCAGCGCCGCACCGTAGGCCGCGAAGTCACCGCGGCGCTGGGTGTCTCGCACCGCATTCAGGGCTGACTCAATCTCACGCAACGCCGCGGCCTTCGCCGGGGACAACGCGACCTCGGCAGCCGGGGGCGCCGGCACCGCCGCGACCGGCGGGGTCGCCGAGGGTGGTGTCCCCTGCGTGGCAGCGCCGCTGTCGGTGGGTGCGATGTCGGTGGCCGCCGCACCGGCACCGGGCCCGAACAGGCCGGTGAGTGCGTCGGAGACCGTCGGCCCGTAGCCGATCTTGTCGTTGTACATCATCGCCACCCGGATGAGCCGCGGATACGACGACGAGGCGTCGCTGGAACCGGGTGAGGCATAGACCGGTTCGACGTAGAGCAGTCCGCCCTGCGCCACTGGCAGGGTCAGCAGATTGCCCCACCGGATGCGGTTCTGGTTGTCGCGCCCGATCACACCGAGGTCTTGACTGACCGTGGTGTCGGTGGTGATCGCATTGTTGGCCAGCTTGGGCCCGTTGACCTGGCCCGGAATGGTCAGCACGGTGATCTTGCCGTAGGTGTCCGGGTCCGAGCTGGCGCTGATGTAGGCCGCCAGATAATCGCGCTTGAACCGGTTCATCGCGCTGGTCAACTGGTAGGAAGCCGAATTATCGCCCTTGGCAAGGTTTTTCGCGACGATGTAGTACGGCGGCTGGAAGCTGCTGGCCGTCGGGTTGGGATCCAGTGGCACGTCCCAGAAGTCCGAGGTGGAGAAGAAGGTCACCGGGTCGTTGACGTGGTACTTGGCCAACAGCATCCGCTGCACCTTGAATAGGTCCTCGGGATAGCGCAGGTGCTCGGCGAGCTCGGGTGAGATCTCGGCCTTGGGTTTGACCGTTCCGGGAAACACCTTCATCCATGCCCGCAGCACCGGGTCATGCTCGTCCTGGGCGTACAGGCTCACCGTTCCGTCGTAGGCGTCGACGGTGGCCTTCACCGAGTTGCGGATGTAGGACACCCGCCGGTCCGGCAGCAGCCGGTTGAACTCCACATCTTTGGAGTCCGCGGTCGCCGACGACAGCGACGTCAGCTCCGAATACGGGTAGTTGTCCAACGTGGTGTACCCGTCGATGATCCACACCAGTCGCTTGTTCACGATCGCCGGATACACCGTGGAATCGGTGGTCAGCCAGGGCGCCACCGCCTGCACCCGGCTCGCCGGGTCGCGATTGAACAGGATCTTGCTGTCCGCGCCGATCACGTTGGAGAACAAGAAGTTACGTTCGGCGAACTTGGCAGCGAACACGCTGCGGGCCAGCCAGTTTCCGACACCCACACCGCCAGTGCCGGTGTAGGTGTAGTTCTTGGTCTCGGTGTTGGTCTCGTAGTCGTACTCACGGTCGGCGCCGTTGCGCCCCACGATGGCGTAGTCGGCGACGGTGTCGGCGATCACCGGCCCGTAGTACACACGCGGCTGGTCGAGACGAGCCGGCCCGTCGGAGACCACACCACCGTTGGCTCCGACGACGTTGGCCAGAAACTCCGGGTATCCACCGTTCTGGTTCGGATCGTTGGCGATACCGCGCACGGTGTTGGCCGGCGAGGCGATGAACCCGTTGCCGTGGGTGAACACGGTGTGCCGGTTGATCCAGTCACGCTGGTTGTCGATCAGCCGATCCGGGTTCAGCTCGCGGGCGGCCACCACATAGTCACGCAGCTGGCCCTCGTCGTCGCGATAGCGGTCGATGGTGAGCTGGTCGGGGAAGAAATAGAAGTTCTTGCCCTGCTGAAACTGGGTGAAAGCGGGGCTGACGATGGTCGGGTCCAGCAGCCGGATGTTGGAGGTGGTGGCCGCATCGGCACCCACCTGCGCGGCCGTGGCGCGGGCGTCACCGCGGTAGTCCCGGTACGTGACCACATCCTCGGTCAGACCGTAGGCCTGCCGAGTCGCCGTGATCGAGCGGGAGATGTATTCGCTCTCCTTCTGCGCCGCGTTCGGCTTGACGCTGAACTGTTCGACGATCAGTGGCCAGCCCGCGCCGACCACGACCGATGACAGCAACAGCAACACCAGACCGACCGCCGGGATCTGCAAGTCGCGCAGCACGATCGCCGAGAACACCGCGACCGCGCAGATCAGTGCGATCGCCAGCAGGATCATCTTGGCCGGCAGCACCGCGTTGATGTCGGTGTAGCCGGCTCCGGTGAAGGGCTTGCCCGTACGGGTGTGACTGAGCAGCTCATAACGGTCCAGCCAGTAGGCCCCGGCCTTGAGCAGCACGAGGGTGCCGATCAGGCTGACCACCTGGATGCGCGCCGGGCGGCTCAGGGCGCCGGCCCGGCCAGACAGCCGGATACCGCCGAAGATGTAGTGCGTGGTCAGATTCGCGATGGTGGCCAGGCACAGCGTCGCCAGCAGCAGCCCCACCACCAGCCGGTAGAACGGCAGGTCAAAGGCGTAGAAGCCCAAGTCTTTGCCGAACTGCGGATCGGCGATACCGAAGTCACCGCCGCGCAGGAACAGTTGGATACGCACCCAGTAGCTCTGGGCGACGATTCCGGCCAGCACCCCGATTCCGACCGGAATCCCGAATCCGAACAGTCGCAGCCGAGATAGCACCGTGGTCCGATATCGGGCCACCGGGTCGTTGACGCCGTTGCTGGGGACGAAGACCGGCCGGACCCTAAAGGCGGTGGCCATCGCGGCGAACACGATGCCACCGACCAGCAGCGTCACCACGACGAACGTGATCAGGCGGGTCAGCAACGTCGTGACGAACACCGAGCGGTAGCCCAGCTCCCCGAACCACAACCAGTCGACATAGCCGTCGATCAGCCGCGGCCCCAACAGCAGCAGCGCGATCACGACGAAAGCGCTGCCCACCATGATCCGGCTGCGCGCGGTCAATTTCGGCATCCTTGCAGTGGGTCGCATCCCCACGTGCCACGCTCCCTAGCTCAGTTGTCCCCGACGGCCCCACTGTAGCCAACGAACACTCAGCAAGAGGGTGGCTGACCTCCGTCGGTGATGGTTCGCAGCGCGCCCACCGCCTGGGCAAGGCTGTCGACTTTGACCAGTTGCAGACCCTTGTCGTCGTTTCTGGCCTCGTAGCAGTTGTCGGCCGGGACCAGGAACACTGTCGCACCGGCCTCGCGGGCCGCCAGCATCTTGTGCGAGATCCCGCCGATCGCGTCGACCTGGCCGTTGGCCTTGATAACCCCGGTGCCGGCGACGAAGTTCGGGCCGGCCAGGGTGCCGGTGGTCAGCTTGTCGACGACGGCCAGCGAGAACATCAGCCCCGCTGACGGGCCACCGATATTGGCGAGGTTGAAGTCGATGGTGAACGGCGCCCACGGGGCATCGAGGACGGACACACCCAGGAATCCATTGGCGCGGTCCTTGTTCTCTCCGAGCGTAATCCGCGCCGTGCCAGGTGCGGCGTTCTTGCGCCGGTAGTTAATGACAACCGTCTCGCCCGGCTTGGTGTCGGCCAACCGGGCGGTGAACTGCGCCACGGTGTAGACCGGTTCGCCGTTGACGGAGTCCACGGCGTCGCCACGCCGCAGCGCGCCGGCTGACGGCCCCGGGTCGTGGACATCGGCGAGGGTGACCGCCGATGTGTAACGCAGGTAGCCCAGCGCGGCATACTCGGCGCTCTGCTCGGACGCCCGGAAGTCGGCATCATTGCTGTCGTCGACTTCCTGACGAGACTTGCCGGGCGGATAGACCAGGTCACGCGGCATGAGCTGCTCACGCCCGGACAGCCAGAGAGCCAGTGCCTCCCCCAACGTCAGACCGTCGCGTTGAGAAACCGTGGTCATGTTGAGGTGGCCGGTCGTGGGGTGCGTGGTGGTCCCCTCGATGTCGACCACCTGCTTGCCGTCGATCATGCCGAGAGTGTCGAACGTGGGGCCCGGCCCCAACGACACGAAGGGCACCGTGACCGCCGTCAGCAGCACGCCGAATGCGACCACTGGCAGCACCGCCGCCAACAGCGTCAGAATCCGCCTGTTCACCCCGGGTATCGTAAACGGCCGCCGTCCGACCACTGGTCGCCGCGTGTCGTACCGCCGGACGGTGCCGGTGGGTACGGTTGTGTCTATGGCTGATCTGCCCTTCGGTTTCTCTGCTGGGGACGACCCCGACCGCGAGCGAGGCTCCGGGCCCTCCGACCCGTTCGGTATGGGTGCTGGTTTCAACATGGCTGATCTGGGCCAGGTTTTTACCCAGCTCGGGCAGATGTTCAGCGGTGCCGGCCGGGTGAGCGCCGACGGCCGACCGGCTGGGCCGGTGAACTACGACCTGGCGCGACAGGTCGCGATCAAGTCGATCGGTTCGGTCTCGCCGGTCACCGCGTCAACCGCAACCGCAATCGGTGACGCGGTGCACCTGGCTGAAACCTGGCTCGACGGAGCGACGTCGCTGCCGGCCGGCACCACCGGCGG